>Ga0310691_10007069_pt1 | contig 11804 bp, 6 predicted proteins | sample 176DNAGHGlowgp2_FD_203887 | JGI IMG/M metagenome (GOLD analysis project Ga0310691, IMG submission 203887) | Sheep rumen microbial communities from Palmerston North, Manawatu-Wanganui, New Zealand - 1766 DNA GHGlow gp2 (v2) (version 2) | ecosystem: Host-associated > Mammals > Digestive system >... | reverse complement strand
AGGAACACATTTTGGGTGATCATCATGATTTGATAAGTTATCATTTTCAAAATTTTCTTTTTCTTCTTCTTCTTCATTATTATTTTCACTATTTTCTTGAACACTTGAATTATCTTCTTCTGACTATTTAAAGTTAATTTTTAATGAAAAAATTATTTATAAATTTTACCATTATTTTAGAAGTTTTAATTTAATAAATTATTATTTATTTTAATTATTATATTTATGTTTTATTAATTTTAATAATTTTTTAATTAATTTCATTTTTAATTAATTTTTTAATTAAATAAATATTTATTTATAATTTTAATTAAATTTGAAATAAAAATAACTTTTATTAATAAAAATTTTAATAAATAATATTATATATAAATATTGATATTTATAATTAAAGAATAATTATATAATAAATAAAATTTTCAATAATTAAATTTTATTTTTTTTATTATCAGTTACTATATTACTATTAAAAGTTACTTTATTTTTTTTCTTATTAGTATTATTATCTCCTTCTTTTTTAACTGCCCATCCTTCACTTTTAAAATATTCATCACTTTTTTCTTTTAATTTTGCTTTAAAATCTTTATTATCTGTTACTAATATAGTTCCTTTCGGCTTATTTTTTCTTGGTTCTTGTTGATGTTGAGCACCAAATGTTCCAGATTTATTAAATTGTTCTATATTATTAATTTCTGAATTTTTAATTTTATCGCTATTATTAACTTTTTTAATATCAATTTTATTATCCAATTTTTGCGTTTTAAAAGTTTTTCTTTCTTTTCTTTGTGAATTATCAACATTAGGATCTTTAACGGTTAAAATTTTTTCATTATAGTCAATATTTTTTATATCTTCTATTTTTAATTTATCTTGTAAATCCTTAGTTGAATTATTGCTTTTTTCTTGAATATTCATTGAATTTAAATTACCAGAAACAGAAGATTTTTTATTTTTACTAATACTATTTATATCTTTACTAGATTTTGAATCTTTTTTTTTACCGCTTGCATCATCTTTAATATCTTGTAAACATGCTTCATAATCAGTTATAGTTATTCTATAAAATTTTCTTATTATCTCATCAAATTTTTTATTAAGATCAGGTAAATTTTTTTCTCTTGAATACATAATTATACTAAAAGAAATTATAAAAGGAGTGTATTTTATAAAGAAACTTTTGCTAGTAATATTTGCCAACATTTTTTTAGAGAAATTATATATATTAGTTACAATATTATTTGATTTTCCTTCAATTTCATTTTCAAATATAAAACCATTATATAAAAATATTAATAACCAATCATATGCTGAAAAAGTAGTTAAATCATATGAAATTAATTCTAAACATTTTATTTCATATTTAAACATTTCATTTGTACTTAATAAATATTTATCATCTATTGATGTAAATTCTGAAAAATCTGGCTCAAAAATATCATTTTCATCAAATTTTGAACAAAGATTAAAATATCCTATTGTTATATAATATAATTGTTTTGTACTTAATTCTTCATTTTTTGTAATTTTATTTAAAATCTTATCTAAATTATATAAACTATGATAAAAACTCATATCAGAAAATTTCATTTTAATACTTAATTTTTGTAAAAAAATTAAAACTTTTTTTCTTTTTTTAATATAATTATGATTAACTTCATTTTCTTGGATATCTTTTTGAAGAGATTTTTCTTTCATTGTTAAAGCTATTTCTATCGGATCATATTCAATTTTTTTTTCCATATTTAATGGTTTTATTGTTATATATTTTTTAAAATTTTCTTCCCAAATTATAGACCCACAATTTGGGCAAAATTTATAAGGATATTTTATTTTTTTATTTGGTTTTGCAAGATTTTTATGAATACATTTTACTTTTTTTTCTTTTAAATCATTATTCATTTTAAATAAAAATAAAAATTAATTATTTTGATAAATAAAAATTAAATATATCAAAAATTCTAATAAAAAAATAATATTTTTATTAAATTTTATTTATATTTATTTTAAATATTAAAAAAAAAATAATTTAATTATTTATTTTTTAATTAATTATATATTTTTAATTATAATCAAATTCATCTTCACTTTTTTTATTGATATTTTTAAAATGAGGTTCACTTAAACTTTCAAATAATTTATTTTTATTACTATTATCATTATTTGATAAAAAATTTTTTTTAGTATTATTGTTATTTGTTTCTGTAATATTATCATAATTATCATTATTTAAATAATTATAATTTAAAGATTGAACTTCTGTTTTTACATTTCTTTCATTTTGTATTTTATGTGGGAATGGTCTTTCATAACCTAAATAAGTTTTTATTTTATGTTTTTTATTATTATCTTTATCATAATCATTTGAAAATTTTTTACTTTTATTTGTTTTTTTTTCAGAATTTTCATTTTTTATAATTTCCAATCTTGAAGAAGCATCAATGGTATTTTCAATATTATTATTATTATTTATTAAATTATAATTACTATTTGGGTAATCATCATTTATATTTTGATTATTTCTTGTATTTATTATTTTTTCTTTTTTTCTTGGTTTATATTTACCTTTTAATTTAATATTATCTGAAATATTTTGATTATAATTTTTTATTTCTTCTCTTAATTCATTATTACCTATCTTACTTTCATAATTTTCACTAAATAAAATATTCATAATAATCCCAAAAATTTTAACAAAATTATAAATACAAAAAATAATTGCTAAAATCATTACACAATTAACTCTACTTGTTCTATCTGTCATATATAATATTAAGTGTCCAAAAAAAATATTAAACAAATAAAATAAAAAAATAAATAAAGATTTTTTATCATAAGCACTATTTCCACCTGATGAATCAGGTGCATTAAATAAAGTTCCCATTAGAACAATTGTATTTGTTGTAGGAACTCCAATAATTAAATAATAAATCATTCCTAATATATTTGAAATAATTAGATTTATTTTAAATATCAAAGGTAAAATTGCAGGTATAATTATTAAAAGCATTAAAAATATTATTGCTGGTTTTTTAAATTTATATCGATTATGATTTTTATTTTTTTTTATATGATGCATTGCGAAAACACTGCTTACTAAAATGAATATATAATATATTGTAAATAAAATTAGCAAAATTGAAGAAATAAATTCAGTTTTGTTTATTTTTGAATATTTAGAAAATATTGTTCCACACATTAATAAAAATAATAAATATATCATTGTAAAAAAAAATGCACTTCTTCCATCAAATATATTCAAAAACTCATAAAATATTGAATATACAACCATTGTAGATAAAGATGGATAAATAAATTGAAAAATCATTCCTAAAATTTGAAATAATAAAATTAATTTCTTAAATAAATTACATCTACTAAAATTAAATAAAGTACTTAATAATTGAAAAAAATTTCCATAAATTCCACTTTCCCTTTCAATGAAATTTTGAATATATTCACAAAAACTAATTTCTTTTAAATAAATTTGAGCTTTTTGATTTTTTACAAAATCTATATCAAATCCCATATTATATAAATATAAAGCAAGAGAATAATCATGATAAGTTATTCTTGAATTTGATTTAGTTTTATTATAAAACAATGATATATTTTTTAATAAAACTTCATCAATTTTCATCAAATTAACTTTTGATGTTAACGGAACAGTACAAGAAAAATCATAATAATTTAAATCATATATATTAAAATTTAGATTTTCATAATTTTTTAATTGACCTATTGTATTTTCATATAAATAGTCTATATAAGGAATTGATATAAAATTATTTTCTTTTTTATCATATCCTGCAATCATTAAATTATAAAATAAATTATCACTTGGTATCACACCATTAGAAATTAAAGAAGTATATATTGTATTTTTTTCAAATATTAAATCTTTAATAATATTGTTATAAAAAAATCTTATTAAATCAATTTTATAAGAAAAAATTTTTTTTCCAATAATTTTAATTGAAATATTTTTATTATAAACACTTTGACAATCTAATATTAATAATTCATTATTGTCTAAAATTAAATTATTAAATCTTTTAAATAAAAAATTTATTTGAGAAATAAATATACATATTAATATATTTTCTTCTTTAATTTTTAATAAAGATAAATTATTAATATTTTTCATTATTGCCTCTAATGTAGTATTTAATTTTAAACTTTCATCAAAAAAATCAGAATCTAATAAAATTCCTATTACAAATTGATATTTTCCATTTTCATATTGTTTAAATTCTGAATTTTCAGAGCTATTATTAATATTATATATAATAAAATTATTATTATCAATTAGTAAATAATTAAAAGGATTTTGATTTTGAGGAGTAATAACTGTATTAATATTTGTATTTTCTTGAGAACTTAAATTTTTATTTTTATTATTATTTATTTTATTATTAAAATTGTTTTCCATTTAAATTTTAAATTATCTTATTATTTATTTATTATTAATAATTATTTAATAAAAAAATTATATATATAAATATATATTTATTTATATATAATTTAATAATAAAAAACATATATAAATATTAAAAATATTTTAATATGTCTATTAAACAAAGAAATAGCAGTCATCATAGAAGAAATAAATTTGACTTATCAAAAGAAGAAGAGACACTATTAAATATTGCTTATGATGAATATAATGATTTATTTTCACAAATATTAATATTAAAAAAAAACAATTTTTTAAGTTCGTTACAAAAATTTATTCAAATTTCTTTAATTCCAAAAAATATTATATATCCTACTGGAACTTTAAGCAAGATATTAGATATTATAGAAAAAAATTATTATGATCAAGAATATAAACATATTAATGAAATTGTTCAAAATCTCAACAATATTAAAGATGCAGATTATTATAATGATAATAATTATATACCCCATTGTAATTTAACAAATGAACCTGTACATACTTGTGGAAATAAATTTTATGTGTTAGAAAAAGGAAATTATTTATTGTGTTGGGGATGTAAAAAAATTTATCATTCAAAATGTGTTCATATGAAATGTGAACCTTGTGATTTAGATTATTATACTAAAATTGATTTTGAAGATCCAAATAAAAAAGACAAAAATTTCAACCCTTTACTCAAACCTGCAACATGGATAAAATATCATTGTAATGCAGTAATAAATGATGTAATGAAATGTCCAAAATGCCATAACACATTATATATTAACAAAGAAAATAAAAAATTATCTTGTATAACATGTAAATATGAATTAAATCAAAATCAAATAAAGTCAAAATGTTTAATCTGTAAGGAAGAATTTTTAGCAGAAGCGAAAGTTTATAATCCTTTAGAATATAAAAAAATGAAAATGGCAATGAAAACTACATTATTTAATGGAATTGAAGCAAAACCTGATAATTTACCTTGTGGTGATTTAAATCCAATGGAAATGAATTCATATAAATTTTTGCATAAAAAAGAGTGTAATGGAGTTTTATATCAAGGAATATTAAATAAGAGAAAAATTGTAGTTTGCTCAAAATGTCATATGTTAAATTTTTATGAATATCATTTTTGGTTATGTCCAATTTGTCATGAAAGATTTAGAATAAATTCAAATGGAATTAAAGAAAAAAAAGTTATTAGAAAAAGAGATACAAATGAAACAAAAGATTCTAGTCATAATTATAGTCAAAATAATAACAACAATTCATATAAAGAAAATAGTTTTGAAAATAAAAATAATCATAAATTATTTTATAATAAACAAATTCATAAATCAGAAAAAAAATTAATGAATTATAATTATACAAATCAAAACGAAGAAGTTTTCGAAAATATTAAAAACAACAATAATATAAATTATAATCATCCAAAACGAGAAAATTCACAAAATTTTAGGTCTAAAAAATTTGAAGATGATAGTAATAGTGAAAATGAAAAAAAAGATATTTTAAAAAGTACAAATTATTTAAGAAAAGAAGTATATGAAAATGATTCAAATAATTCATCTAATCAAAATGATAAAAGAATTCAATCTAATTTATATCATAATATTATAAAAAGCGCAACTCCAGTCAAAAAAGCATATAGAAGATTTTCACCTAATTCAAGCAAAAAAAATATTATAGAAAAAAAAGATGATTCTTCTTTTGATGAAGAAGAAGAGTTATTTAATGTTCCTTATCATAATCCTGAACATCATTATAGTAAAAGTAATTGTAAAAATAATAATGATAAAGGTTTAATAAGAAGAGTTGTAAGTCAAAAAGAAAATAATTTTTTATTTAGACAATTATTTCAAAATAATAATGAACCACAACAAAAAATAGTGCAACCTGATGAAAAATGTTTTATTAAAAGAAGAAAAACAGGGTATTATGAAGAACTTAATATTAATTTAAACCCTTCTATTATATCACCAGTAAAACAAAAACATAATAGAAACCATTTTAATATAAATAATTCAAATTCAAATAATTATAATGAATTATATTTTAATAATAATTATGAATATAAAAATGATATAAATTATTCAATATCAAATAATTATAATGAAAAAAAAGGAGATATAAATAATTTTATCTACTCTAAAAATATGAAAGCTATAAACATTGAAAAAAACTACAAAAAAAACGATGATAATCGTCATAAATATTTTAATAGTGATAACTATAATGTAATTAAGCAAGTCGGAGAAGGAACTTTTGGTAAAATTTATGAAGTTGAAGATAAACATCACCACAGATTTGCAATGAAAAAAATTTTAGCAAATACTGAAAATGAAATGAAAGCACTTCAAAGTGAGTATAGTTTAGTTTTGTCTTTAGGTTTATTAAATCTAAATTTAGTAAAGGTATATGGAATTGAAACAAAAATTTTAGATAAAACAACATTTGCAATGTATGTGCTTATGGATTTGGCTAAGCGTGATTGGGAAAAAGAAATAATGGCAAGAAAAACAAGAAGAAAATATTATTCAGAAGATGAATTAATAAGAATATTAAAATGTTTAGTTCATACATTTGCAGAATTACAAAGACATAATATTGCACATAGAGATATTAAACCTCAAAATATACTATTATTTGAAAATGATGAATTTAAAATAGCTGATTTTGGTGAAGCTAAAGAATTAATAAATAAAAATAAGGAAAAAAAAGATACCATTACTCAGACTATAAGAGGAACAGAATTATATATGAGTCCAATATTGTTTTTTAGTTTACAAAAATCGGATAATTCAAAATATACAGAACATAATGTATTTAAATCTGATGTATTTAGTTTAGGATTATGTTTTTTATTTGCTGCAACTTTGACATTTAATGCATTATGCGATATTAGAGAGTTAACTGATATGATTTCAATTAAATTGGCCTTGCAGAAATATTTAAAAAGTAGATATAGTGAAAGGTTTATGAATGTTATATTTAGTATGTTGGAAATTGATGAGAAAAATAGAGAAGATTTTATTGAATTAGAAGAAAAATTGAAAAATTTATAATTAAAGATTTTTTATTTATTTTTATTTATTTTTTATTGATTTTTATATATTATTTATTTTTACATATTTTTAATTTTAATTATAAAAAATTTTATTAAATATAATTTTAAATTATTATTTGTTTATTTTTAATATTATTATATTTAAATTTAAAAATAATTTTTAAATGGGAGAAATTATTTTATTTGCTTTAACAATTATTTTAATATTGATTTTATATATAATATATAAAAAAGATGAAAATAATAATTTAGATTTAAATGCGTATTTTTATTCACGCTTTAATAACAACTATAATAATATACCACAAAATTATAATATTCCACCATTTTATATGAATAATAATCAATTTAATAATAATAATTATCAAAACCAATTTAACGATAAATATTATTCAAATAATATTACATATGGGAATTTTAAAAATAATGAATATAATTACCCTCCACAACCAAATTTTAATAATACAATTAATAAATCAAATAATAAAAGTTATAATAACAATACATTTGAAATAAGTAATTTAAAAAGCCCTGGTTATCTTTTAAATGAATTGAACTCTACTCAAAATAAAATCCAAAATAAAAATTATAATAATAATGATATTAAGTTTGATGCATTTTTACCTGGAAATAGAATAACTTTTGGAATGAATAATGACTCTAGTGAAAAATATAACAAAAAAAATAATAACTTAAAAGTTATTTATGCTGATGAATTTTTTTCTAAACAACATCCTATAACATCAAATGAAAAAATTGATATTTTTCAATCAACAGATAAAAAAAAAACAGTAATTAATTCTCCTGATTCTAATATATCTAATTTTTTATCAATTTTTAAATCAAAAAAAATGACAGAAAATAAAAATAATGATAAAGAAAATATTAATATAAATTATACTAATAAAATTGAAACAAATTTAAATTCAGGAAATTTATTAGAAAATTTAATATTTGATGAAAATAATAATAATAATGCAAATAATATTATTAAAAATAAAAATTCATATCAATTAAATTCTAATTCTATAAAGAAAAAATTAAATTTTGGTGATAATGAAGAGTAAAATTATTTTATATAAATAAATATATATTTTTTAATTAAAATATTAATTAAATTATTTTATTTGTTAATATAAATTAATTAATAATATATTAATAAATTTTTTATATTTAAATAAAAATAAATAATTTATTTTTTAATTTATATCATATAATAATAATATTTTATATATTGATAAAATAATATATAATTACATAAACAAAAATATTATTTCCTAATTTAATTATTTATAATAAAATTTTTATATAATTTTTGAAATAACAATTTGAATACTAAATCCATCTTTTACTTTATGTTGATATAATGTTTCATTTTCTTTAATTATTCCACCTCCAAAAAGTAACCTTATTTTATTTTCTTTTAAATTAATATTATGTGCTTTTGCATATTTTTGAATAATTGATTCTCCTTTTTCTGCTTCATTAACTTTTAATTTAATTTGTTTTTGATTAGTAATATCAAATAAAATAATATTAATTGTTTCATTATGAGAATTATCTTGTGGTAAAATTTCTAATTCAAAATAAGGATCATTTATACAAAAATTGGGTATTCTATAAATATAACCATTAGCATCAACTACTTCATTAATACAACCACTTTTACATTTCATATTATTTTTATATAAATATTCTTCTGCTTTAATATGATCATAAATACAAGCTTGATGAATTATTTTCCATTGTTGTTTATTTACTTGTTTAGATGCCCAAAATTCTTCTCTTAATTTGTTTAATTCATCTATTTTTAAATCACATTTATAAGCATACATTTGTTTTATTCCTAAACCTTTGGTAATACCATTACCATATTCTGGCATATCATTAAATTTAGGGTTAATATTTTGATCATCATTAATTATATAATTAAAAGGTTGTGTATTAATATCTTTTTGATTATTAATACTTTTATTTGAAGGATTTTTTTTTATTTCTTTTTCATTTTGATAACATATTCCCATTTTAATAAATTTAATTAAAAAATTAATATGCTTTAAATAAATATATTAAATTATAAAATAATAAATAATTTATTTTTTAATTAAAAAATATATATAAATTTTTTTATATTTTTTTTTCAAAAATATTTAAATAGAAAATTAAATTAATGAAGATTTAATTTTTATTTTTTTTTAATTCTTAAAAATTAAAAGATAAATAAATATTATTTATATAATATTTTTATAAATATTTATAATATTATTATATAAATTTTTATGGATTTAAAAAATTGATAATATAATAACCTTTTTAATATTTAAAACCTATTATCAAAATTAATATGATTTTTCATTTTTTAAATATCTTATACTTAATTTAGCAAGTCTTTCGAATGATAATTTTGATACTTGTCCTAAATCAATACCAATTCTATTATTAATTTCATTATAATTAATTCTTTTAGAAATTATATTATTAACTTTGGAAGATGCATTTTTTTTTATAATATTTGAATTAATTATATTTTTTTTTCTTTTAATTAAAGGAATATTATTAGATAATCTAGAACTATTTGAACTATTATTTAATAATTCTCTTCTATTATTTAAAGATTCTTTAATATAATTTTCTCTTTTATAATATATATTATTATTATTATTATTATTTAAATTTATTAAATTTTTATTATAAACAAAATCTGAAGAATTATTTATTTGATTTATATTATTTGAACTTGAAGAATTATTACGAGAACTATTTTCATATCCATAAGAATTATCTCTAATAATTCGATAATTTCCTTCTCTAACAATACTATTCTCATTACTTCCTATATTATTATTAATACCTGAACCAAAACTACTGTTGTTTGAACCTGAATTATTTAAATTTGTATAATTTTTATTGATATTATATCTATAAAAGATTTTTTTTGATGAAGAATAATTAATCCTACTATTATTTGATGAGCAAAAAGTTGGACTAGGATTTGAGTGATTATTATTTAATGGATATTTTTTTTGATAAGAATAAGGAATTTTTCTATATAAAATTTTTTTTAGATTATTTGGTGGTGAAGTATTATTAATATTATTAATATTTATATTATTAATTTTATTATTATTAATTTTATTATTATTATTATTATTATTATTATTATTTCTTATATTAATATGATAATTTGATAAATTTACTTTTATTGGAGAATAATTTTCTTCGAAACCAGAATTAATATATCTATTATTATCTGAATAATTAGCTTTTAATATATCTTCAATTTCAATAACTCTTTTATTTTTAAAGAATTTATCATAATAATTATATTTTCTTATACCACAAATTTGCTTACTTAATTTAAAAATAGCAACAGCCGTTAAAAATGGCGAATAATTTAAAAATTTTTCATTTTCAATAAATTGAAATAAAATCGATTTACATCTATCATAAACCTTTTCATTATATTTACCAGATATTAAACTAATGAAATTATAAGCAGTAGTATAAATTAAGTTATAGTCTAATGAATACATACAACTCATTTCGTAATTAGGATATGAATGAAATTTTGATTTTATTAATGATTTCATGACTTTATCAGAAATATCGAAATTTCCCATAAATTTTAAAGTTATTATTAAGCAACTTATACATAATAAATAATGATTATTATCAACTCTTAAAGAAAATTTATTTTGACTTAAAATAATATCTATATATCTTGCAGCAGTATAAAATATTTCGTATTTACTTTCATTATGTGATAAATGTGTTTTAATTAAATATTTAAGATGTTGAATCATTTCTTTTCTATATGATATATTATGTTTATGTTCTAAATTCTCTGGAAGGATATTAAAATCATTATTCATTTCTTCAATTGAATTTTCAACCATTTCATTTATTTCTGAATTATTAAAAAATTCCATTTATTGATTTTTAGTAATTTTTAATTTTTTAAAATATATAATTATTATAAATTATTTTATATATTGAATTTGTTTTTATAAAAAAATTAATTTTATATTTATAAATATTATAATTTTAAAATATTGTTAAAATGATTTATATTTAACCAGTTACAAAATTAAAAAATGTTTAACTTAAAAAATATATTTAATTTTATTTAATAATTGTTTATAATTTTAACCAATTTTATATAATAAAACTGAAATTTGACCTACAGAAAAAAATATATATGTTTTTTCTTCATGTGAAAAAGATGAAAAAAAATTTTTTCCAACAACACAATGCCAATTAGGTTGATATTTTTTATCAAAAAAATCTTTCATTTGTTTACTAACATCTGCTTCATTT
>Ga0310691_10007067_pt1 | contig 11809 bp, 12 predicted proteins | sample 176DNAGHGlowgp2_FD_203887 | JGI IMG/M metagenome (GOLD analysis project Ga0310691, IMG submission 203887) | Sheep rumen microbial communities from Palmerston North, Manawatu-Wanganui, New Zealand - 1766 DNA GHGlow gp2 (v2) (version 2) | ecosystem: Host-associated > Mammals > Digestive system >... | reverse complement strand
TGTAGCGTGCCTATAATATTATACTACTTTTCCGAGGTGGCTCTCAGGTCCGGCAAGGTGGCTCTGATTGTCCGGCACACTGGCTCTCAAAGTCCGTGCAGGTGGCTCTCGCGCGCCGGCGTATACAAATATCGAGTATGATCATTTTCTTCGGTTGCATATTGGTCATGATTATCCACCTCATATGTACTATAATTGTATACATTATACACCATTATGGAATAAAAAGCAAGCATTCTGAAAAAAGATAGCTATATCATGAGAATTCTCGTGATATAGCTCATCAATGTTGATATTAGGCTGTTTCGGACTTTTATCCATATAGGAAAGCTACTACGGTATCATGTGGGCGCGCACAGCGACTTTCACATGATACAAGGCTTGGCAGAGGGCGCTGCCCCTACGACCCCGAAATCATAAAAACAGAGAAAGGAAAAATAGAAAAATGAAAGATGAAAAGAAGCGTACAATGTATCTGAAAGTCCGTGTCAACCCCGAAGAAATGGCGGCTATCAAGAAGAAGTATGCGAACAGCGGTATGAGCAGTCTCAGCGGATTCGTCCGTGCGATGATCTTCGAGGGCTATATCGTACAGTTCGATGAATCCAAGCAAAATGAGCTTGTCCGACTGGCAGGAAACATTGCAAACAACGTCAATCAGATCGCCGTCCGTGTAAACAGCACAGGAAAGGTTTATGAAAACGATTTGAAGGAGATCAAGGACGGAGTTGATAAGCTCTGGCAGCCGTTGATGTATTTTCAGTCGCAGTTATTACGACTGAAACGCTGATCCGATATGTGCGCCCTGCACTGGACTGGCTTTTGAAATTGCTGCGCACTTCACAAAAATGGTTACAATCATTCCGTAAAGCTGGACTCCTGCATGATTTTGGTATATACTGTATCTACAATAATGATTTGGAGGTAACAGCTATGTTGAAAATCCCTGAATTGGCAATGCCGAAAACACGCAAGGTCACTACTGTCTGCAACGGCAGGTGTGAGGTCTGGACGGACTACGAACAGGCAAAGGCGTATTTCCTTGAACTCATGATGACTACCGAGGGCGAGGAACGGGATCGTGCGGAGTGCGTGTATATCCAACTGCTTCATGGGCTTGATGAATGCAGTGATGAGAACGAATAATGAGAGGCTGTTTCACTTAAACCAAGTGTAACAGCCTCATTTTATTCTTCTTTACTTTATAATACCACTGCGATAACCGCTAGTGCGATACTTAACTGAATAGCGTAATTCACAAATCCATACTTCAAGTACTGACCTACTCCCCAAGAAGTCTTCTTACCGTCTTCGGCTTCGATACCTGCACCGTTTACCTTGCCACTCAAAATGAATCCGGCGGTTGCAGACCACATAAAGAGACTTGAACCGGCACAGATTGCTGCTGCGTATGCTACAGCGATCCAATCCGATTGACCACCGAGAGGCCCCTGACAGATGTTGATGATTACAGGCATCATAGCTGCGGCTGCCGGACCTGCACTAAAGATACCTGCCACAAGTGATGTAATGACCATAATTACCATTACAAGGATTTTCGGGTTGTCAATATGATTCTGGAGATAAGCTGCAAGGAGATTCAGAACACCTGTCTGACTTACTACCTGAGCAAAGAAAAGGAAGGAGGCGATAGTAAGAACGGATTTAAGATCCATTATCTGACGAACCTTGATTTTTTTGACCGAGCAGATGACCATGGCGATTCCGTATCCAAGTATAGCGATGATTTCAGGGGGGATAATGTTCTGGGGAACGAAGCTCCAGGCAAGGAACATTCCCACAAAAACAACCGCAAGGAGTTTCAGAACGTCAAATCGGATTTCGATGTTCTTGTACTGACTTTTAAGATTGGTAATTGCTAACTTTCTTAATGCACCATCATCATTTTCTTTCTTTACGTGAAATCCCCAAACTGCGATCAGAACCGCTGATGTAATCGCAAAGAGAGGAAAAGCGTGAGTAAGATAACTAAGAAAGCTAGTAATACCGCTAGTCATAATGACAATTGCTGGAAAATCGCCAACAGGAGACGCAGCTCCGCCAGTGTTACTAAGAGCAAGAATAGCTGCAAAGAACGTACATACATACTTCTTGTCCACTTCAAGAGTTTTGAGAAGCACAAACACGATAGGCAGGATCATCATGACTGCGGTTATGTTATTCAAGCACGAACTGATGAGGAACATCATGCCGCCGAACATCATGAGACACAGGCGTTTCTTACCCTTGGACATTTCAGCTATCTTGATAGCTAAAAGCTGCATGATGCCGGTCTCCGCAATCAAGTTGGTAAACAACTCCATGACGATCAGAATGACCAGAACATCGTAGGAGTAGTTACTCATTACACTCTTGATAGGAATATTGAAAAGGAGGGCTACCGCACTTCCGATGACAAACATCGCAGCGATAAGAATCAGCGAACCACTCTTTTTGAATTTCTCCAACAAAGCACTCTGTTTTCTTTCAGTCTTGAACTTTTCCCTCAAACCACCACTTGAGATTACAGCTGTATTATTCATGTCCACTCCTCCATTTCTCTGTTATCCTGTCCTGTCCGACCTCCATCCAGCCATCATAGCGAGCAGCTGAGGTGAGTTCGATATAAGGAATAAAGACCTTCTTGCCGAGAAAACTGTTGTAATGCTCTACCATTCTGTAGGTATCTGCCATTACCATTGCTCTGTCTCCGCCCATGTATCCACAAGTTACAAGTATTCCATTGCTAGGATAGAACATAGCAGGAAAATGTGGTTCTTCGAGCAGTTCCACCGTTGCTCCGTGAGGAAGATTATTCTGCAATCGTTCCTTGATCTCAGGGTCAAGATCACAGGGGATAGCAATAGTAACCTCAGCTTTGTTGTCGGTCTGTCTGAGAAGCTTCTCAATCAATGCGATCTCAGGGGTAAGGAACATATACTTACGCTTGCCAAAACTGGCAAGCCACTTAGCTATGTCATTTACTTTCTTCTCAGTGTCAGAATCTGGCAGGGGCATTGAAGCCCCTACCTTATCCTGAACATCATGACTGTTCATGACAGCAACCAGGTTGATAGCCGTGAGAAACAGTCCGATCTCTTTGGCCGTTCTGTGCATATCCATTACGATACCTCCTTCGTTTTTTCATCCAGATAAGCGATCAATCTGGAAATTACTGCGATCTCATTCGGTGAGGTGTTCAGAATACCAACGAAACGAGCACCTGCATCACCGTAAAGCTCCGCATAGAGGTTCTGTGCAGACTCGTCCATAGTGGGAGACGGAAATCTTACCTGAGAGTCAATGCCGGAGTTTGCAGTAAGGAAGGTGGAAGAACCATTCATCTTCATAAGCTGAACAGCAAGGATTTGAATCTCCGGGGGAGCATCCTGAATGATGTAAGCTGCTGCCATTGCGGTGTCGGGATCACCGAAGATGGTATCCAGAAGAGCGAGGTCGTCTTCGCCGAACTCAACGTGCATCATTGCTCTCCTCTCATGAGGAGGAATGGGTCTGCCATGACGCTCATGAGGAGAAAGCGGTCTTCCGAAGTCGTGCTCATGAGGCATAGGGAGTCTGCCTTCAAGGTGCTTGTCCATTTCCATTCTGTTTTCTCTGCTCTCTGTAAATACTTTCATTTGAAAGACCTCCTTAAAATATATGGTGTTTTTAGAGTGAAGACGTTGTTCTCTCCACATTTTTACTATCATTTGCTCTTATCCCCAAGTGGAAGGGAAAGAATTCTCATGCCACCTCTGTTTCGCTTAATTTGTCCATAGTATTCCTGCGAAGTTTGTTGTTGAGTATAACTACTTTCTCGCATCTATCTACTACACATGAATCGTGACTAATATATATGATACCTGCACCGATGCTCTTTGCGTATCTTTCGATATTCGTAAGTACAAAATCTCTCGATTTTTCGTCAAGATTCGCCGTGATTTCATCAAAGATAAACAGCTTCGGATGACGGAGAAATGCTCTTGCAAGAGATAATCTCTGCTTCATTCCTCCGGATAGTGCCTCGGATTTCTCATTGATAAAAGTGTCAAGAGCTTTCTTTGCATCGGTATGGATAACAGTATCTCCATGTCCAGTCCCTGTTAAGTGAACACGATAAAGAGCATCAGCCAGTTCAGCATCAGATACGTCTCTGTCGATACCATATATCAAGTTTTCTCTAACACTACCTGAGATAAAGAACGAACTCTGAGGAGTATAGTAAATCATCGAAGTGAGTTCCTTTTGATCGAAGGACGACTGATCTCGACCAAACAGACGAATAGTACCCTGAATATGTGGATAGTATCTGTTCAGACATTTCACAAGGGAAGATTTACCACAACCATTCGGTCCTTGAAGTGCGATTACAGAGTCTGCTGGAATTATCAAATCTTCATACCTTGCAATCTGCTTGGTTTTATCAGGATTAGTAACGATAACATCCTTAAGAACTATCCTGTTTCCATCGTTCTTTTCACCAGATGAACAGATACTAAATACTTCATCAGAAGGCTCGGATGTTACTTCAAGTAATGCCTTGGCTTTTATTACTGAAGAAGCAGTTTCGTCCATGAAACGGTATACTTCATCAATCGGTTTAACAAGCTGCTGAAACAGAAGACAGACTGTGATTACAGATGCACCAGACATCTTTCCACTTGAAACGAGAACTACCGAAGCAATCAGCAGAATAATCTGGAATGAGATCTTGCAAAACTGTTTTATGCAGTCAAATGATCCCATGTATTTATGATGTTTTTTCTCGGTATTACTTATATTCAAGATTGACGGAACAAGCCTTTTTTTCTCATACTCCTCAGCATTCATGCTTCTGATAAGTTCAAGATTCATGATGGACTGGCAGATCTGACCATCAAGAGAGTTTTTGTATCCAACTATTTTTTCACGAATACCATTCTGCGAACGAATCTGGAATACTGAAATGAGAATTGTCAGAGCAAGGTACAACATCATGATTCCGACCATAATCCACGGCGCATTCAGAAAAACCTGTGCAAGCGTGCAAACAGCCGTAAGAACAGTGGCGAATACATCGTTGCACATGATTTTTATGAGCTGACTAAATCCTGCAACCCCCTGATTTAACTGTGCTGTTTTTTCACCACTTAAGCTACCGGAGTAAAATGATGCAGGCATTTTAAGAAGTTTTTCAACACTGTTTTCACGTACTTCCGATTCATGTGTGGCGATAATGCAGTCAAGCATAACTCTACGAAGAATGGTAATGCACTCGGCAGAAAGGTAAATCAAGCCGAAGGTTGCAACGGCTAAGCCTCCTTTAGCCAGTGTATTGATAGTACCGTTGGAAATGTTTGTGTAGAGTTCAGCCAGTCTTACAGGCCAAAGAGAGGCAAGGAACGAACTTACAAAAGCAAGAATAATAATTCCTACACATTTGATCTTTGTCTTCTGGCTCATAACAGAAAGAAACTTTTTCATAATTACTCCTCCTAAATAACTTGGCAGTTGTTTGTTTCGTTGTATATAGTATACTTCATTTGCAAGTTCACGTCAATTATATTCGAATATGGGAAAGAAACATAATAAAAGAGGTCAAAAAGGGATAAAAAGGGAAAAGCACCAAGTATGCTGATTGACTATCAGTATACTTGGTGCTTCTATTAACATTAAATTGATTTATTCATGCATCCACTTCAACACAGATTCGTTTTTTGAAACATCTATCAAAACTTTATCGTAGGACTTTGGATTTTTGATAAATAGGACTTTTGAGCCAGCCTCTGCTTTTGATATATATGGTGTATTAATTGGAATAATAATGAAATCCCCTTTATGGAATGTATAAACCTCTTCTGTACTGATATCCATAATATAGAAAGTTCCTTCAAGTACAAAGATGGCATCATCTGTTGTCAAATGATAGTGTGGTTCGTCACATCTTTTATTCTCATAGAATGTAATTCCTACTTCAAGCGATGCGGTTTGAAAAAAAGGCAATGGTTGCGGATTTTTTAGATTTCCGCATAAATATTGGCGCTGCTCTGTTAATAGCTGTTCTTGTATTTCACAATCTCTAATGGAAAAAATATTTTTCATTGCAGATCTCCTTTTACTATTCTACACATCATTTCCTTATAATCATCTTGAATTTTGCTGTTAATTATCGCTTTATTACTATGTGAAATAATATCCTCAATGTTTTTATTGAATACACTATAGAGTTCGCTTCCGCTTTTAACAACAAAGCTTTGGCGTAATTCAGCATCTGAAGGTTGATTGTCCGGAATCACATAATTGCCGTTTCCATCTTCTGTGTATTCGGAAAAGTTAGGAAGATACATATCTACTTTGATGTTATCTTTTACTTTCTGATTTTCTTCAAATATACACTGAAAATATGAACACGTCAGCGCAAAATCAACAAAATATAGATTGATGTTTGAAGTCGGAAAGATATCTTTATCCATCAGTTTCAACAATACCCTGATATTTTCATAGATGACATCTCTTCTATGGATATTGCTCTTTAAAGAACGAGGCTTCATCTTATATGGAATCATCTCATCAACGAATTCAGAATCAGGGTGAATTAGGACTATATCAAATCGTACAGTATCAATAAGTGATTTATAGTACTTGAACCACTGGTAATCATAAGCTGTACTGATAGACTCATTAGCAAAGAATGACGTTCCGGTATAACACACCATAATGATACGAATCGCGCCCTCACATCGTTCCTTCAGATTATACACATATTCTATATTGCGTTTGGAAGACATATAGATATTAGGCTGTATTTGGAAAGAAGATTTTTGAATCGTTGGAATATTACCATTAACAGAATAGAAAAGAACTAGGAATAGAAGACCAAACACTCCGTATTTTTGAAGAATAAATTCTCCTATTTTTATCTTTTGATCACTATTGTAGTATCCAATCTTTTTTCCAAATTCATAGTTAAGACATTCAAAGAGTATCCTTATAAAAATATCAACATAACCATTCTTCACAAAAGCTTCTTTTTCAAATTCTTTATGAAAAAGCTTGCTTAACTCATCGATGCATTGACTAGCATTCTTATAAAAGTCAACATCATGATAATGGCTACTTCTTTTGTTAGTAAAATAAACTTTGGAATTCCACTCATGAACGATAAATACGCCATTTTCAGTTTCGAACTGCAGCAATCCCTTTTCATTAAACATCGTTTTCAAAGTATAATCTAGTATATCCGAAACATTTGCATTTCTTGGAAGATCGCATCTTAGGCACTCTTTCTGTTCGTAATCATCCCAAAACAAAGAAGCATTCTCGATGCTTTCCAAATCAGAACGAAATTGTGTCTGCCACGAAAACATTTTCCTAATATATAGTTCCTGTGTCCAATTTAAATGCAATTGTTCGTTGATAAATGACAAAATCTTGGAGTTGATGTAAAAAAAGAAATCACCATATTTCGATCTGTTTTTTGACATTGCCATCCCTCTTCTTTCCTATTATACATTATGAAAATAAGTCAATGGTACATCACTATTATGCTTCTTATATTATATCACTTTTAGTGCGAATAGTCAATGATTTGGTAAATCTGTTGAAATTTATAATTATTACTTCGGCAATAATATAATTTGATCAGTTTGGACTAAAAATCAGGAAAGGACGCAACAGCGTTCTTTTGACGGATTTTCAAAAAAAGAGCCAATTGTTTAATTGCCGAAGTAATAAACCCAAAACAGATGCCCCTCGTGGAAGCATCTGATTGGGGTATAGCCCGCTGTATAGGTCTTAACATAATAGCTGTTGGAAAACTTCTTTATGAGTACCGAACTATTGCGCTCAGGGCTGTTTTGTTTTCAGATTGCCGTCTGCCATGCTGATCTCATGCTTCATCAGGGCAGACGCGCAGAATGGGAGCACGGTGACAAATGATACCGTTCCGATTAAATTGCACATGAAAACTGCTGAACGGACCGTTTCGGCTGAAAGCGGCAGCAGCCTGCGGTTTTTACGAATTCAGTCCCTTGATAATCGTGAGAATATTGCTGCCGTTGACATATTGATAGCGGATATCGTCCATTGTTTTCTTTACAAGGAAGATGCCGAGCCCGCCGATCTGCCTGTCCTCGGTTTTTACGGTTATATCGGGGTCTTCCTTTGCCAGCGGGTCATAAGGAACGCCGTGGTCAATGAACGTAATGCTGACCTCAGAGCCGTCCGGCTTTACCTCAACACGAACAGTTGCGGGACCGGTCTCCGGGTTATACGCATAATTTGCGATGTTCACAAAGATTTCCTCTACGGCAAGGTCGATCTGCATTTGGATTTTCGGGGTGCATTCCGCCTCCTCCAGCTCGGTATTGACAAACTCTATTACCTGATCGAGATTATCAACCAGTGCTTCAATGTCAAATTCTTTCATGCAATATCCTTTTATTCAATGGTCAGAATATCCGTAAAACCTGTTACTTCAAAGATTTCCATAAGATCGCTGTTTGCATTGACGACCTTCATCCCGCCTTGCTTGTTCATCTGCTTCTGTGCCATCAGCAGCACGCGCAGGCCGGCAGAGGAAACATAGGAGGTTTCTGCGAGGTCAAAGACCAGCTCAGTGACGCCTGTCAGTTCGTTGCGGACGACCTGCTCCAGCTCCGGTGCGGTCTTGGTGTCGAGTCTGCCTTCAATACGCAGGGTCAGCTTGCCTTCATTCTTTTCCTGTGTGATGTTCATAATCAATTGTTCCTTTCATGTATCAAGAGTGGGGTGGCTCATGTTTCCATGCACCGCTTTCAATAAAGCCTTCGAGTATAGTGCCGTCAATTTTGCCCTGTGCTGCATTCTCCCGCAGAATAGCGAATGCCTTTTCGGGCGGCATCGGCGTCTTATAGGGTCTGTCCTCAGCGGTCAGTGCGTCGTAGATGTCAATGATCGTGAGCAGTCTTGTTTCCCAGGGAATCTGATCGCCGCTGAGACGGTTGGGATATCCCGAGCCGTCGAGCAGCTCATGATGACCGGTAGCCCATTCCGGAACCGTTCTGTAATCGCCGCGGAATTCGACCTTTGAGAGCAGCTTCTCGGTAAAGGCGACGTGCGACTGGATAATTGCGCGCTCATCGTCGGTCAGTGTGCCGCGCTGTACGGTAATGCATTCGAGCTCGCGGTCATTCAGCAGCGGATGCACTGTGCCGTCTGCGGCGGTACAGGGGAGTGCAGCGTCTTTGCGGAGCTGTTCGAGCAGGGCATCATCGAGATAGTCCTTTCGGTTTGCGGAGAAAATGCGTGCTTCGGCTTCATCGAGCCTTCTGCGCTCTTTCTCGGAATCTCCGGCATTTTCCAGTGCAGCAATCCGCAGCATCAGCCTTGCTGTCTCGATGCGGTGCCGCACATCCTTTTCTGCGGCGCCGAGCCGTGTCGGTTTATCCATGATCTCCTGCGGCACCAGCAGTTTACCGATGTCGTGCAGCCAGAAGCTCATCAGAAGCGGGGCGGTATTCTCCGCGGTGTAATCTGTCAGTGTTCCCTGCTCTCTGAGCCATTCGAGATAGTTTTCCGCATAGCGCACCATTTTCTTGGTGTGATTTGCATTGTAAACAGATTTTTCTTCAATCGCCGTGACCATAACCTCAACAAATGAATTCATGAGGTCGAGAACCTGATTGGCGAGACGCTTGTTTGCGATAAACGTCATGATCGTATCTGAGATATCCGTAATATGCACAACGAAGCCGATGCTGTCAACAATGTCACTGCGAACCGGTTCAATTGTGACCCGAAGATAGAGGATGGTGCTGCCGCAGAAATACGGTATGGTCTTGGCGCCTTTGACCCGGTGTCTGACGGCATCTGACAGATGCCGGAAAAACGTGTCATTCTCCTCGGTTCTGTCTAGGAGAGATTCGACGGTCTGATTGATCAGAGCAGCCTCCGTCAGCCCGAGAATCTGCAGCGCAGCCGGATTGATCATCCGGATTACACTGTCAGTTCCGATAATCATGAACCCCTCCGGGGTTTGCTGCAACTGCGCGGAGATCTCTTTTTTGAGCTGAGCCGTATAATCTGTCATGAGAATTTATCCTGCGATCAGTTTTTCAATTGTGACGGTGGTAGAGTCGGCTCTGAGCCAGACCTTGACCTCGTCGGCGAGTTTTGCGATGATAGATTTCTCCAGCTCGTCCCATTCTTCTTTGTCCTGCGCTTTCTGTTCAGAAAGGTTCTGCCGGTAAAGCTGGAGCGACCAGAAATTGGAATCGGCAGCGCTTGATGAGCCCGAGTCGATCCACGCGCTGTTCATTTTCCAGAGGTACTGCTCATCGGCGTCATTCGAGGATTGCAGGCTGCGCCGCAGGATCTCGCGGATCTTGCCCATGACGCCTCTCGCATTCTCATTTCTGCCGCTGGATGAAACAGAGAGCATATGCTCTTCCTGTTCTTTATTGACCTGCTTTTCCGCCGAAAGGCAGATGCGGCAGAGCAGACCTTTTTTGGTCTTTTCGCTCTCCAGCCAGAATTTTCCGCTGAATTCATCGAGGATTCCGTGAACCATGCTGATTGTTTCTTCGGTCAGCAGCCGCAGATGCAGTGCATTTCTACCGGTGATCCCGTAATAAACCGCGAATTTTTCGGCGGCTTCCATTGCTTCGTCTCTGCCGCGCAGGTCACTCCGGATCGTGATTACATCTGTTTTCATTCTCACCCTCCTGTTCAAAAAATGCTGGTAAGCCGGACGATTTACACCGGCATACAGTGATATAAGTTTATTATACTACTTACAGCAGCAAATGTCAATCACCCGGCAGGGAAATTTTCATATATGATGCGCCGGGCGGGCAATGCCCGGTCGGCAGTGCCGACAGCCGTTACAGCAAAGCGCCGGCGGGCAGTGCCCGCATCCAATACAGCAAAGCGCCGTCTTGGCGCGCTGTCCTATATAGATACCTTTCTCGCCTGTTGGCTTCTGAAACCGAAAGACGAGAGAACTTCACACTCACCGCATAAATAAGATAATATTGCCGCAAGATATCACAATTCCGGTACACCTTTTGAGGAAGAAGAAGGAGCAGCAATTATCTGTAAAACAATATAAAGTTAAATATATATATTATTATATCAGATTTTTAGAAGTTACTCCTTCTTCTCCCTCAATGTGTGTGGGTGGTTTGCATGATATTGCGGCAAGATTGTTTTATTTGAGCAGTATGGGGCTTCTCGCTCTTCACCGATTTGTCCGAAATAGTCTTTTGCCGGGCGCAGGGGCGCAATCCTGAGAGAGAACCACAAGAGAGGGGCGAGAGCGCTCAACTTCGTTTCGCTTATTCTCTCCCCTCTCTTAAGGTTCCCTCTCAGACTCTCCTTCCTTATCTTTTCCCTCTCTAATTCGTCCATCTTTTGATTCAGAAAAGCCAATAGGCGAAAGCGGAACCTATATAGAACAGCGCGCCAAGACGTTGCTTTGCTATATCGCCGGCGCGGGCTCATTCTTCTTCCTCACTGCGCGAAAAAGGAGGAAGAAGAAGGAGCAGCAATTATCTGTAAAACAATATAAAGTTAAATATATATATTATTATATTAGATTTTTAGAAGTTACTCCTTCTTCTCCCTCAATGTGTGTGCGTAGTTTGCATGATATTGCGGCAAGATTGTTTTATTTGAGTGAGGTATGCATTGCCCGCTCATCTTTTATTCCGATTTGCGCTTTTTATCCTCGGTACGGGGGTGACAACCCAAAGAGGGAAAGGGGAAAGCGCAAACTTCGTTTGCTTATCCCCCTTTCCCCCTTTAGGTTTTCGCCCCCGAGCCCCCGCTTTCCTGATTCCCCTATCCCTCT
>Ga0310691_10007066_pt1 | contig 11811 bp, 1 predicted proteins | sample 176DNAGHGlowgp2_FD_203887 | JGI IMG/M metagenome (GOLD analysis project Ga0310691, IMG submission 203887) | Sheep rumen microbial communities from Palmerston North, Manawatu-Wanganui, New Zealand - 1766 DNA GHGlow gp2 (v2) (version 2) | ecosystem: Host-associated > Mammals > Digestive system >... | reverse complement strand
AAGGGACGTATTAAGAATATTTACAAAAAAATAGCTAAATATCCTGTTACGATCTGGATGGTCGCTTCTATCTTTGCTCTGACAGCAGTATATGTAGCTTATGCAGCATACAATGGTACAGCCTATGTAAAAAGAGTCGTTTCGACACAGGCAACGAGCACAACTATTTTCTCTTCAAACTATCTTGAGATCTTCTCTGACAGCAACCCGTCTGTCAAGAATCTGCGAACAACAACAGAGGCCGACTTTATAGTCCCGATCACAGTCTGCAACTATGATCAGATGGATTTTAACAGCTATGCTAAAGGATTGATACAATATACCTTTAAAGCCGAGCTGGTGCAGCTTGTAAATGACAGGTATGTTCCCGTAACATCCGTTCAGATGAATGGCAGCGATGCAAAGAGGTTTTATGTGAAAAAAACCATGGACGACAACGCTTCATTTCCTGAAAGTGAGCACAACCTGAATGAAGGACCGTTTTCATATACTTACACAAGCGAGTCTCTGACAGGAGGCAGCACATTCAAGGATTCTTTTGATATTTGCTTTGATGCAGCAGAGACTGCACAGGATGAACCCGAACTGTTTATCAGAGTCACAGCCACCCCTACAGAAGAGAGCGCGCAGCTCAACAGCGGCATCTCAACACTGCAGAGCATAATTAGCGTTTCACAAGGAAGAACTGTCGAAACAGGCTGGCACGGAAGCCTTCAGGAAACAGGCGGCTATGATTATGACGGATACAATCTGATAATCGAAGGCTCCGGCGCGGGGACAATAGACATTCTCTGGGATAATAGCAAGTTTGCTATGAATCCGGCATTTGTCACCCTTTATGGAGGCACCGGCGGGATACTTGGTCCTGAAGAAGATGCTCCGGGCAGGAACGGCTGGAGAATGAGAACTCTCAAAGTTGATTCGATGAATGATAACAGATATACGATACAATTCTATAAAAAACAATCAGACGCTGTCGGTTCGGGAAATATTATCTGCAACCATTATGTAGCAACAGCCGCTGCCGGATCTTAACAGCATCGCATCTGATACAGATCAGCAAAAACTAATAAGCAGGTGATAGCATGAACAAGCAGAATATACATAACAATATAATATTTAAAAGAGTATTAAGCTTTGTACTTGCGATAGCTCTTGTTTTCACCTCAGCTCCGTTTGATCTGGTATCTGTGGTTATTTCAGAGCATGCAGGATTTGTGATGACAGCCGATGCCGCTGACCTTGATGCACAAGCACTGGCTGCGCTCAAAGCAAAGTATACGGCACATTCATATTCATTCACTTCCGGCGGTGCCGAATTGTCAGAATACTCACAGTGTTTTCAGGATTCTGGTTGGGCAGCCGATCATAAGAATGATACACTGACCCTTAACCCATATAATAATATATTTGTTTTTGACGCAAACTACAGACCGATAGGCGGCAGCGCAGTTAATGCGTTCTGCGGAACTATCATATACAATACCAGTGCATCTGATTTCGCAGTAGAAGCCAATGGACCGATCTTTAATTACGTGTCTGATTCTGTAACCCTGAAAAAAATAGAGACAACGAATAATATCCCCATAAGGATCAATCGTGTGGCAGATGTCGGCTCGGAGATCTCTCCTCTCTTTGCCATACATGTAGTTGGAAGCGGATTGCCAGATCCGTGCGATTGGAAGGTCACCCTCGATCAAGCAAGCGCACACAGCTATTCAGGCGTTATATATGAAATGACCGACGGAGCAAAGGTCAAACTTACATTTGCCGATAACAGCTCGCATACACCGGGAACCGATATAGAAGGAGCAATAAAATCAGGCTCTATCATAGATAATAAAGAAAACTCGAAGAATTATGGTATACTCTGCGGTTCGATCAAGCAAAACAGCGTCCTGAAAGCTGTCTACACCAAGGCAAATGACGATGATGTCACCTTTATCGGCACAGGGACTGCTTATTGCGGCGGACTTGTTGGCGAGATAAACGGCTCGGAGTTTGAGCTTCTTTCGGGCAGCAGTGCAGTCAAGGTCGATTATAAGAAACCCAAGGATCAGGTCGGCTTCATATGCGCTCATGCGGAAAACGGAAAGATCACTCTGCCTACTGGCTATACTTTTTCCGGAACCGTAGATGGTAATCAGTATGCCGGAGGTATTGCGGGTTACTGCAAGAACACCACGATCAACTATAAATCCTCGGGTGATGCGATCAGCAGTACAATCACGCTTGATGGATGTACCGTGAAGGGCGGAAGTGTGTCAACAGGCGGTGTGTTCGGCTATTATGAGTGTGATGATGCAAGCAAGGATATCCTTATTAACTCCACAACTACCCGTACATTTAATCTTACAAACTGCAAGATCGAGGAGTGTGGGACAAACTGCGTCAGCGGCGGTATCGCAGGTGAGTACAACCCCACATATTCAAGTGCAATAACCATTGATCTCAATAATTTCACATTTAACACAAACAACACAAAGCTGAATTCCGGCACGAGTGCAGGCGGCCTTTTCGGTAAATACACTGCTCCAGGCATTGTTATTATTACTGATTCTGATACAAGCACAGATTTTACCCCTCCGTCAAGTACTGTTGCCTACGGCGGTATTATCGGGGAGTATGTAAACAGCGATTACGCAAACACACTCACCTTATCCGGTTTCACCATAGATAAACTTAACTGTACCTCGTCAGGAAGTGTCGGAGGTGTTATTGGTACGCTCAACGGCTCGACCTATGTGTCGGTGAGCGGAGTAAGCGTTACAAACGTAACTGCCAATAATGCCGCTTACTTTGGCGGTATCATATCCACACTTGATAAGGATAATGCGGGCTCTTTCATTGATGTAACAGGTAAGTTTACCTTATCAATGGCAAGTGGCAAAACGTATAAGGGCGGAGCTATCGCCGGCAGTTTCAAAAAAGGCGTTATCCGCCTTGCAGGTACTACCGATATCAGCGGTGCGCAGGCAGAAAACGGCTATGCACAGCTTGTTTATGAAAATGACGAAACGCTGGTCTATGCAAAGGGCAGCGGTTCTGATGCTAACTGGACACTTAAAAGGAACGCCTCGACCACAGCCTCCGATCTCGGTCAGTGGGGCGAGGTTGTAAGGCTGTTCAACGGGCAGAACGCAGAAGATGCAGGCATAGTATCCTTTGCCAATAATAAAGTTACTGTAGCGCAAGGTGTTACAACGATCAACGACACCGTGGGCTTTGCAAAGTGCGCCCTGAATATGCAGCTTAACGACGGCAGTAACCACGGCGCATTGTGCTTTGCTGATACGTCAGCATATCCCAAGAGCGTCCTGCTCGGTTCTGCGCTTAACGTCAGCGGAACTATAGATCTTTCAGGCACAGGACTTCTGGGTCTTATGCGTGATGGTGACAACGGCAAGTACTATGATGTAAACAATGATAACAGCAAGACCGATTATAAGGGCGGAGCGCCTGATTTCTTTAAAGGTTCCTTGTCTGGTTCAAACAGTGCAAATATAGTGCTCAGTATCGGAGAAAAGTACGGAACATATCCTGACGGAACAGACAATACTGCTACAACAGGCGGAGCTATTTATCTCTCAAGTAATTCAGGTCATAATTATATCGGATTGTTTTCTAACACCAAATCAGCCAAACTTAAAACTCTTGAGATATCAGGAATAATAGATGTAAGAAGAAACGAAAATGGCAGCAATACATTGTTCCTTGGAAGCGTATGCGGTTTTATGACTGATAATCTTACTTGTGAAGGAGTTAATGTCAGCACTTCTATAGATGTATATCGCAATCACCAAGGAGGTAGATTCTATATCGGCGGTGTTGCAGGCTTGTTTGACGGGACCTCCGGCAGTGGCAAACTTGATATAAAGGGATCCAGCTCTGTTATGCCTACTATAACATTACACGGGGCAGATGCAGCATACGGAACCGACAACTACGATTCGCGCAATTCATACATCGGCGGTATCCTTGGTCTGCTTGGTGGAAAGACTGCAACGGAGTATAGTGTTTCAATTGAAAGCTCATCGGTTTCTCCTACAATAATCCTCGGAAATGATGTAACGGATTCTGATTATTCATACCTTGGCGGAATGATAGGCCGCGTAAGATCAAATACCACCAATGAGCGCTCGATCAAGTTGGATACAGTCACCATGACAGGCGCAAGAGTTGATACCAAGTCAAAATACGCAGGCGGACTTCTTGGCTCTCACTGGGACAGAACAAATCTTACTGTCAATGGTCTGACTATTACCGGCTCGACTGTCAACCACAAGTATTCCGGCACCGGCAGCAAGCAGAGCGGACTTGTATTCAAGGGTACCGGCAAGTGGGATATCAATACTTTGAGCATATCATCTTCAAGCTTTACATCTGCTGATGCCGAGCCCGCATCGTTTGGTCTGATAGTTAATGAAGCGTACAGCAATGATAACGGCCTTTATATCAACCTTAAAAACAGCGGCTATACACTTACAGGTGTAACTGTGCCCACATCTTCAACAGATGGTAATTACTATGTTGATGAGATCGCAGCCGATACAAAAAACAACGATAAAGACGGCGGCGACATTACGGCAGGCGGCAACGGTACAGGTGTCATCAATATCAATATGAATACCGCCAACGGAACCAAAACAAAGATAGTTGACGGTTCAAACGGCACAGGCACATATCAGAATCAGCTTTACGCTCAGCTCGAGAATCTTGTTGCTAATCAGAACAGCAGGTACTATTACAACCTTGATGTTATGCTGGCAAAAGGCAGCAATGCACCCGGCGGCGAACAGTTCCTTTTATGGTCTGTAAGAAAATATGCTGCAGGCAATATCAAAAATTACTTCAAGTCTAAAGATGATATGATATCCTCAACGGATATTGACCTGTCAGGTCTGTCATATTACCCAATAGCGGGCGGCGAAGTGACAATGCCGGCAAGTGCCACAGTTACCTTTGGATTTAATGCGATCCGTGATTATGAAGCCACATCATCAACAGCAGATTCGTGGAAAAGATTCCCCGATGATGTAGGCGCGCCAAAGTCTTCAAATGCGCAAAACCAGCATTACCTGATGCAGACAGGACTGTTTACAACAGTCAGCAAATTTGAAACTCAAACAGCCCTCACACTGACCGGAAATTTCGGCTATGTGTCAGGGGTCGCTTCAGGTGCGCTCATAAATAAGTCCACTTCGGGAACAGTAACTCTGACAGGTCTGAAGCTTGATGGCTTAAAACCGTCAAGTGCAGATTCATATATGCTTATCAACAGCATCGACGGCACAGGAACAGCAACTCCTACGCTGACAGTCAGCAATCTCCGCGCAGAAAACTATGCATCTGAAACAACTCAGCCCGTTGCAAAGTCCCTCTTCGGAAAGGCAACAGGTCAGAATATGACGATGACATTCAGCGACATCATGCTCGATGCCAGAGATGGAAAAGAAATTAAAGATTCTAAATGGACAACAGGTCCGAATTCAGCAGCATCGGCTATGGATACCGCCTATGGCACAAGCCGTTCTATATTCAGCACAGCTACTATCTTTACTGAATTGTGGGCTGCAAAGACCTGTAATATGGAGTATAACTACGCAGTCGAGAAGGACTGGAACACACAAACAGGTCCCCGTGAGGTCACTTATGGTAAGGAAGTAACAGCTTCCATAGAATATCCAGGCGGCGAAAAGCGCTATTTCCTTGCAGGTGAAACAGATGGTAACTATACTAACCCGGTATCAAACAGCGGTTTAGAGTTTGATTTCTCAGCCGGTTTCCTTCCATATGTAGGAAACTATACTGACAAGGGAAAAAATACTACCTATCCTGTAACTGAGATCAAAGTTAACTATAAAGCGCCCGGTATCACTGTCGGCTGCGGAACATATAATGACCCATACATTATTACTTTTCCTGACCAGCTTGTAACAGTAGCCAAAACGATCAATGGTGATTCTTCCGGATATCCTTCAGTCATCCGACTCCCAAATGTTTACAATGCAGATCACGTAATAACTTCGTGGCATGGTGAAGCAGGCGATGGACTTTATAACCACAGCGGAACCAGTTATTCCAGGACGAATACAACGACCGGAATAACGTCTTGGAATGAAAATAGAGTTCGGTATTATCTTGCATCGGCATACTATAAAATTAATGGTTCTCTTGTTCTTCCCAGTGATTTTCCCGGTATCGGTGTGCCTAATGATTCAGCAAACACCTACAAAGGCAACACCGTTTTCCACGGTGTCATCGTGGGCGACAAAACAAGCAAACCAACAATTACTATCCCCAACGGCAATCCGCTGATAGTAGTTGCCAACGGCGCTGTTGTCAAGAATATAGATATCAAAGTAACCGGTAATGTTACAAGAACGCAGAATGAAATAGGCAACTATGCGCTGTACGGCTACAACGGAACAAATACAGATGCACAGTATTACGGCGGCGTTATCGGCGAGATCATGGGCGGCGATAACATCATTGACGATGTTAAAGTTACATACTCCGGTTCGACAACATTAAGCGGTTCTGCCAAGCACCTCATAGCCGAGGGCGGAATGGTCGGTGCCGTTGTTAATGGTGCGCTCATTTTCCGCGGCTCAAACAGCGTTATCGGCAGAAATGTTACAGGCGGCGGTATCTATTCCAACCAGTTTGTCGGCAGAGTTATCAACGGATATGCAATTTATGAAAAGATCTCGACCAGAACAAAAGCTACGGATGTTGCACCGGATAATTATAACACGTGCGTCGTTGACGAAGAGGATGAGAGTAAAGTAACCAAAACTTATACCTATTCAATCGACACAATAGACAGAAGCAAAACAAATAACAGTGCTAATCTGCTTGATGTAAATTACACAGCAGGCACTATTACCGTGCCAGACGCGCAGGCACTGTATGTCATGTCGCTTATTACACAGTCTCTTGCGAGTACAGCATATACAAGCGATAGTGAAATTTATAAGGAATACTCTCCTTCATATGGATACTATAATTATCTTACTGGAGTAGCAAGACTTGGTGATTATACTGACGTCGGTTGTGAAACTGATGCTTCTCAGCCGACGGACTATTCATCATATGCTTATAGGGATAGTGTAAACAATTATTACTCTTCAAAACAAGATTTGATGAATGCTCCTGTGCCGTATATCATTTATAGATATACCAAATCATATGGAACTGATACCATAACATCAAAGAATTATCCTGCAAGAAAGATGACCTCTGATAACGGCAAATTCTGGGATATTACGCTGTCATCCACAGGCGATTTTTCAAGCTTTGACAGTTATCAGGCTTTCAGGGGTATAGGTTGTGCTGGAATTAATGCGTACTCACTTTATGGTACGGTTAATGCAACCAGAACTGCTTTTAAAGTGTCGACATTTAATGGTAATGGGGAAACCATTACCATTCATATCAGTTTGCCACGATATGGAAGAGATCAGGAAAATTACTATCATATGCAAAACAAATCACTTACTCAGGCATATTCGGGAGATGAATTAAATTCACCATATGGTCACGATGAAAATCTTTGGAAACTATTAGGATTAGGTTTGTTTGATTGTGTTATGGTTTCTTATGATTCTAATCATGAATACCAATTCAAGAATTTCACATTAAAGGGTATTATTGAAGATAAGGTTTATGATACTAATAATGTAGACATTACTGGTACCACAGATAATTCGCAGCTTTTCTGTGTTGGTGGAGTTGTTGGAAAGAGAATTAATGGTAATAACTCTGATCTTAATTTTAACAGTATTATATTTGACGGTTTGAATATTACAGGTGCATACTCCTGCGGTGGCTTGATAGGAATAGATGCGATAGGAAAAAACGGCAAAACTGGTGATAATAATGCAAAAAAAATGATGAAAATAGTTGGCTGCAACTCTACAACAAAAGGAATTAGTATAACTGGTGGTTATTTTGGTGGAGATGCCAATATACGTCATGGAATAGGTAGCTTTGTGGGTATGACATTCTGGTGCAGACCATATATAGACGGCAAAACGGCTTCATCAAATACATCTAATATCACAGTTTCAAACGTTACTACTTTTTATGACGGAAATAAAGGTTGTAGTGTTGGTGGACTGATTGGTTACACTGGTTCAGGTGCCGAAATCAAGAATATAAATCTTGTTGCAGCAAGCTCAACTGCGATTATTGGAGGAGTAAAAGCTTCAAATGCGGCTGGGTTTATTGGATTTACACAGGCAATGACCTCGGATTCTAGTACTCGTAGTACACCAAACGAAACTGATTTGAAGGACTGCGTATATATCGAAAACTGCACTATTCAGAATTTATCTATCAAGGCTAAAAACGGTGCAGGTGGCTTCGTTGCGAAAACCGGTAACAGCGATTCATGGCATACAAAGTATATATATATTAACAATTGTGCAGTTATTGGTGATGCGGACAACAAACCTGAAATCAAAGCATACGGAACTGGAACAACCCCGAAAACTGACTGTGTTGGCGGTTTTGTCGGCGACCTCAGATCATCTGTCGTAACTTGTCTGATACAGAACAGCTATATCGAAAACTACACGATCGAAGGCTGGCATGCTGGAGGAATAATCGGAGAAACGACATACAGATCAGCCAATTTAAGGAACTTATATGTTAAGGACTGTGAGATAATCAGGAATAATTCAGGCTCCGGTGCTATAGGCGGTATCGTAGGATACTCCGATCAGAATATCAACGGTTATAACCTTAAAATTGACGGTGTTGTTTTTAAGAAAAAGAATGGTTCGTCCTATTCAGAAGCCCCAGGAGATGCAGGTATTATTCTTGGTGCAAATGATAATAATAACAGAATTGACAAATTCGTTGGTATTGGCGCATATCACACGACCGATTCAAAGGTTCCTGTTAATGTTATAAAGGAATACGGTACAAACAACAACAATTTCTTCGTCTTTGCCGACTACCTCAACTCTTCATCGGCAGACATCGCAAGCAAGTCCGGCAACAGCTCCACGTTTAACGCAGCTGCCAACGCTGAACAGCCAAAAGCACCTTTCGTTACCGTAAATCCCGATAGGGCAATGGGTACGGGCGAGTATATCACAGGCGACGGTGCAGGTATTGGTGAGACGATCGGCAATGCAGGAGCTATCTATGCGGCTGCTAAAACAGGTACATCAAACAGACGCTATAAGATAGATTCAACTAATAATGATGCCTCGACCAATAAAAAAGACTCCGAAGTTCTGGTGAATTATATCGCTGATGATGGCGCATATAAAGATGGCGTATTCAAAATCTCGACGGCATCTGATGTGTTCGGTGAGGATTTTGACAGCTTAAAAGGTGTCGATGACTTTGCAATGCTCGTCATCAACGACGATTCTGCCAAGGCAGATGATATCACACCGTTTATCAAGTCATATATCCGACTTGTAACAAATGCAGCAGGCAGTGCAAATACCAACTCCAATACCAGATGGTACAATAAGGCAGCATATAGCTGCGGAAGCACAGAAATCGATAAGCTGTATAAAGTTGTTATCAATCCTTGCTACTATGATGCAACTGCCGAAAAATTCGTTCTTGGCACCGCCGGAGATCAAGGACTTCAGATGTACAGCAGCAGCGAAACTGATACAAATAAGCAGGGAAAATACTACCTGGATTCCGCGAAAGCTGATTCTGAGTCGAGCAATCTTTACCAATTCTCACTTATAGATGTTCAGTTCAAAGATCCTACGGATCAAACAAAGATAGCTTATCATCTATATGTACCCGTCTATACACAGAAGACGCTAACTGCGGAATTCAGCGCGGTCTCGATGTCTGAAACAAAGTATTATCGAAGCCCGTATGCACAAAAGATAGCATCGGAGCTGGAAGGCGGAAAGTCAGCTTCAAACCCATCGCAGCTGGTTGAAAGCACAAATGAGTGGACGACTACGTTCATACGTTATACTTATCCGAAGTATCAGGTCCCGAATGAGGACTGGAACTATGATAAGAAAATAACAATAAGTCTTGACAGTAATTTTAATACCCTGCCAGCGGGAACAGAGTTGGTTCTTGTCGATCCCAATGCTAATGCCGATAAGTTCTACAGAATGACCCTTGATGGCTCATGGACTACAGGTACGCCTATAACTCTTAACCTGTCTGCTTTTAAAGATTCAAGCGGAAATGTTTTTACACCACAGCATTTGTCAGCTATCCGCTCCGATCCTAATGCAACAGGAACACAAGACGGTAAACAGGTGCTTTATGAGGACTACTATATCAGTATGTATGTTCCCAAAGTCGAAGGATTAACTCACAGTGTCAGATTCTCAAACGAAGAAGCAGAAATGTCTCATGTAGTCGGCGACAATACCTTTAAGGCAAATATAATGCAGAAACTGAATTCAATGGTAATTCTGGGTGACTTGTTTGAGCATAAGATCGTTGATAATAGTTTTGAAGTACAATCCGGTGATGGCACGAATTTTGGCGAGCAAAAAAAGATGACCGGAGAAAACAATGTACTCAAAACAAAAGTTAAAGCTACTGTTCAGATCAAGAATCAGAGTGCAGGTGCTTACCTTGCAAACTCCAATGTATACCATTCGTTCTTTATCACCCTTACTTCGCATGAAGAAGACCACAGAGTGTCAGATACGATCTATGGTCTTACAGCGGGGTATATAAAGAATACCACCACATACAGCTATACTAAATCAAATGAGAATCATACACAAACTATAACAAACAATTCATCAATGGGTATAAACTACATTGAACTCGATACGGGCAGCATCATACAAGCCCTGTACGATCCTCAATCCAGCCCTGTTCTTACCATTGAGGCTGAGACGGAAATGAAATTCAATGATGTAAAAGCATTCCCGTACAATCCGACCTGCAATGAGGAAAACGGTGTAGGTACGCAGGTCTCGATCAAATCCAGTCTGGCATATAGACCGCAGGAACTGAGGTTCAGTGCGTTGAATGTGTTCCAAGAAGACCCTCAGGGAGCATTCTACTATTCAACTTTAAAGAATAATGCAGAGCTTAGCTTTAACGCGGTCCCCACTGATGATGAAACAGATGAGATCGGCTACAAGACAAACAACAGAAGTTTGCTCGGAGTCAACGGCAAATACGGAACTTCTCATCCTGTGATCGGCAGATCAATGTATAACGTTGATGATATCGTGGATTATGACCGTGCTACCGATCTGCAGTATACGATAGAGCTGTATAAAAAGGTGACTGATGAAAACACACAAATGACCCGATATGTCAAGGTCGATGATATCAGCCAATATATGACCGATGTCAATCTTGTGGATACCAGGGTAAATCTTAAAGCTGACAGAACAACTGACAGTTCAAGGTATGTATATACCGGACCAATAGACCATGGCAGCACACAGGATAATGAAAGAATGTTTGAAGCCGCCTTCAGCTGTAATGTGCTTACCGGAGACGCAGCTCATAATAAGTATGCAAATTACCGGATCGTGTTAACAGCACAGTTGATAGGTCCTTCAAACAGCTCCAAGGAAGCATATCTGGTATACACAAATGCAAAGATCGATCCTACTGTAATTGATGAGATCCCCTAAGCCGTTTCGGCAAGCGCCGAATGATCAAAGGGCGATCGGCGGCAGATGATCCAAACAAATAATACCTTGCCCCCGTGTGCAGTTAACGCAGAACAATACTGTATTAACTGTACGCAGGGGCATTTTTTTAGTGACACCTGTTTGATAGGTATTGCGAAAAGCGCGTATCTGCGCATTGTCACGAAGCGTAACAGCGCTGTTC
>Ga0310691_10007065_pt1 | contig 11812 bp, 10 predicted proteins | sample 176DNAGHGlowgp2_FD_203887 | JGI IMG/M metagenome (GOLD analysis project Ga0310691, IMG submission 203887) | Sheep rumen microbial communities from Palmerston North, Manawatu-Wanganui, New Zealand - 1766 DNA GHGlow gp2 (v2) (version 2) | ecosystem: Host-associated > Mammals > Digestive system >... | reverse complement strand
TCAAGGCTTTTAGGGCAGCACTAAGAGGAATCAGAGATGAGAAATTCTTCTTATACAGACTCTCTATGATTTATGCTTACCCCCACTAAATTTCGCTTGAGCCGTATGAACTTCATCAGATGATAGCGGGGCTCTGCGGATTTGAAGCCATTATAGAACGATAGAGAATTCTGAATCAGAACTCTCTATCGTTCTATTTGAGCCTCTTGTCGGATTCGAACCAACGACCCCGAGATTACAAATCACGTGCTCTGGCCAACTGAGCTAAAGAGGCGGGTGGGAAAGCTTGCTATATCGCGCCGCTACAACCTGCTGCCCTTGCTGCGGTCAAGCCCTGGGGGATTCACAGGGAGCATGCCGTATAGGACTTTCCCGTGTTTTGCGGCTGCAAAGGTACAACATTTAAGCGAAAAGTGAAAAGTGAAAAGAGAAAAATTATTTGATAAGACGTTTTTTTGCTTCCTTATACATTATATTAATATGGAATTTCGTAACTTTGTGCGCTCATAGTAGGCCTAATGAAAGAAAAAAAAGAAATTTCTTCTACGATAGAAGTTGCCGGATGGATGGCTCTGCCCATTGGCTTTATGTGGTCCGCTAACTTCTTCTGCACCATGTACAGCGCAAGTCGCCCAGCGCTATCTGTGTTGGGCACAGCTCTTGGTTTCATCAGCATATATGTGCTCTACAAGCAGTTGACGAACTTCCGTCGCCTTTACCCCACAGTAAGCTGGATGCACGTCCTGCGCCTGTCGTTTGTTACTTGCTTGCTGGCGGGACTGCTCACCGATGCCGCCGAGTATGTGTACTTCCAGTTCTTGGACAATGGACGGTTCCTCTCGCAAATGGCCAACGCCATGCAAAGCGAGGAATATCGTCAGGCTTTGCAGCAGATAATGCCCGGGGCTAAGCAGGAAGAGGTGGTGAAGGTGATACAAAACATGAGCGTCCGTGACATCGTCATACAAATGGTCATGTACAACATCCTCCTGGCCCTGCCCGTCTCTCTTTTTGCGGCACTACCCGTCAGGAAACCAAAAGCGAATGCTAATTAGTAAACGACAAAAATGATAAGTGACAAAATGGATATTAGTATAGTCATACCTCTGTATAACGAAGATGAATCGCTGCCCGAACTCTTCAGATGGATAAAACAGGTCATGGAATCTCACGGCTTTTCCTACGAAGTCATCTTTGTCAACGACGGGAGCACCGACCGCTCCTGGGAAGTGATAGAAGGGCTAAAGGCCGAGAACCCCGAGACGGTGCACGGCATCAAGTTCCGCCGCAACTACGGGAAGAGCCCCGCCCTCTATTGTGGCTTCGGCGCTGCACAGGGCGACGTCGTCATCACGATGGATGCCGACTTGCAGGATTCACCCGACGAGATACCCGAGCTCTATCGCATGATTACGCAGGACGGATATGACCTGGTGAGCGGATACAAGATGAACCGCAGCAAAGGCGACCCGCTCTCGAAGACGATTCCCACCAAGCTCTTCAACGCTACCGCTCGCCAAGTGAGCGGCATACATAACCTGCACGACTTCAACTGCGGACTGAAAGCCTATCGGAAAGAGGTCATCAAGAACATCGAAGTCTATGGTGAGATGCACCGCTACATCCCTTACCTGGCCAAGAATGCAGGCTTCACACGCATCGGCGAGAAGCGTGTTCACCATCAAGCACGCAAGTTCGGCAAGTCGAAGTTCATGGGCCTCAACCGTTTTGTCAATGGCTACCTTGACCTGCTTTCGCTCTGGTTCCTGGACAGCTTCGGGCTCAAGCCCATGCACGTCTTCGGCTTCATCGGCACCCTGATGTTCCTCTTTGGCCTCATAGCCGTAATGATAGTAGGCGGCACCAAACTCTACTGCATCACGAAAGGCATCCCCCACCCCCTCGTGACCAGGAGCCCATACTTCTATATCGCACTCACCATGATGATACTTGGCACGCAGCTCTTCGTTGCAGGCTTTCTGGGCGAGCTCATCAGCCGCAACGCACCTGAGCGCAACAACTATCAGATAGAGAAACAAATATGAGACATCGCCTCCTGTTCATACTGTCCGCCGTCGTGCTCTTCGCAGCATGTGAGACGTACGACTGTACGCTCTACAACTACGTAGGGATGTACGGTGCTTTCTATAGAGAAGGAGCGGCTGTGTCCCTGAACGACACCCTCACAATCACTACCGGAAAGGCAGGGATGGTACTGCTAAACAGCTCAGTAGGCACGTCTAAATTCAATCTTCCCTTAAGCTATTGGCAAGAAGAAGACACGCTCGTGCTCAGCGTCAAAGGCAACGGGTACTTCCTGAGAGATACGGTATGGGTAGCAAAGACCAACCTCGTACACTACGAGGCCCCCGACTGCCCCTCGACACTCTTCCACACCATTCAGGAAGTACGCTCTACACACGATTTCATCAAAGACATAACTATCATACGCTCCTCCGTGAACTATGAAAAGACCGATAACCTTCAGATTAACCTGCTTACTGCTTCTGATTAGCCTGACCAGCCTCTCGCTGCAAGCTCAAGAGAAGGAGAAGAAGGAAAAAGCACCCCTGCTCAGCGGCGTTGCCGTCAGCGCAGACCTCCTTGGCTTTGCCCAAAAGGTCATCGGCTCTAAGTACACAAATATGGAGGTAGGCGCACGAATCAACTTCATCGACAAGTACTTTGTCGTCGCAGAACTCGGCATAGGCGATTGCCATCGGGAAGGCGCAGAGACAGGCAACACCTTCGACGCCACAGCACCCTACATGCGATTCGGCTTAGATTACAACTTCAACAAGAAGCACAACGGCAACCGACTCTTCGGCACCTTCCGCTACGGTTTCAGCAGCTTCAAGTACGACATCGGTAACGAAACTTTTACCGACCCCGTCTATGGCACGAGCGGACCGCTTAAGCTGGACGGAGAGAAGGCTACCGGTCAATGGCTGGAGCTCGGCGTAGGTATAGAGACAAAGTTGTGGAGCATTGTTCGCCTCGGATGGAGCATACGATACAAGATGAGACTCGACTTAAGCTGTCCCGATGGAGGAGAGCCATACTTCATCCCTGGTTTCGGAAAGAACGACGACAACGGATGGGGCGGTAGCATAAACCTCATCTTCGATGTAGGTAAGACAGCAAAGAAAGCAAAAAAAGAAAATAAGGAAAAATGAAGAAATACTTAGTGCTCTTGTCCATCATTGCTATTGCCTGCCTCTTGTTTCTTCCAGCTCTAAGGAAAGAAGCAAACAAGGCAACCTTTCAGCATAACGAAGGCACAGTCTTCGGAACCCTTTATCATGCCAAGTATCTTTACGATAAGGACTTGAAGAAAGAGATTGAAGCAGAACTTCAAAAGGTAGATGCCTCGCTATCCATGTTCAATCCGCAAAGCACCATAAGCCGAATTAACAGAGGCGAGACAGACGAAACAGATGAGATGCTGAACGAAATACTTAAACTCTCATTCACCATCAACAGCGCCACCAATGGAGCCTTCGACCCAACCGTAGCACCATTGGTCAACGCATGGGGATTCGGATTCAAAAGCGGCACGCTGCCCAACAGCAGAGAGGTTGACAGCCTGCGAACCCTGGTTGGCCTTTCCGCAATCCACCTGAACAAAGGCAAGCTTACGAAAGACAATCCTCTCTCGATCCTCGACCTGAGTGCCATAGCCAAAGGATATGGCGTTGACCGCGCAGCTCAAGTCTTACGCAACCACGGCATAGAGCACTTTATGGTCGAGATAGGCGGCGAGGTCGTTACAGAAGGATGCAACGAGAAAGGCGAACACTGGCACATCGGCATCAACAAGCCCGATGACGACTCGACTTCCACTAACACAGAACTGCAGGATATCATAGCGCTCTCAGGGAAAGCAATAGCCACCAGCGGAAACTACCGCAACTACTATATCAGCGAAGGACGGAAGATAGCACACACCATCAACCCAAGGACAGGCTACCCCGCACAGCAGGACATACTCTCGAGTACCGTACTCGCACCCACCTGTGCCGAAGCAGACGCCTTTGCCACAGCCTTCATGGTCCTGGGCATGAAAGAGGCAAAACAAGTGCTTAATGAGCAGAAGCAGTTGGAAGCATACTTCATCTACTCCGACGAGCAGGGGAACTACCAGACATGGTGCACCGACGGATTCAGGAAACTCATCGTCGAATAAGTATAGAACAATAGATTAGGAATTATGCAGGACCTCAGTACACGCTACGCACTCTTCACCAGGCTGCCCTTGTTGCAAGGCGTAAGCAGCAGAGAATTGCTTGGATGGGAGGAAGCACTACGTCTCGACATAGACGAGCTGCCTGCTTCACGTCTGCCCCTCATACGGCAAGGCGACACGTGCACTACCCTACTCTATCTGGTGGATGGCACATTGCAAAGAGAGTACCGTTCCCCCGACGGCACCTATGCCACACGCTCCCTGCTCAAAGCTCCTGCTGTCATAGAAGTTGACAGGCTCTTCGGACTAACACCCACCTACGAATATACCTATCGCGCTAAGACAGACGTCAAGATGCTCAGCATACGCAAGCTCCTGCTTGGCAGTCATCTGCTAAAAAGCGAAGTGTTCCGGCTCAACCTGCTCAACACCCTTTCGGCTTGCGCACAGAAGAAAGCCAATGCCCTCCTTCCCCACAAGATGGGGACGGCAGAAGAGCGACTCCGGCACTTCATCGCCAATCTGTTCAGCGAAGGCGAAGGCGAAGTAGAACTCATCATCCGCATGAAGGAACTGGCACAATTCACTGGCGAGACACGCCTTACGATTTCTCAAATCCTCAACCAGTGGGCTGAAAGAGGAAGCATCCTTTTGGGCAGAGGCCACTTCGTCATTCACGACATCCAATCGTTCCTCAACAACAAGTAACAAGACAACCAGAAATGAACATACTTCTCGAACACTCTTTCCAAACGCTACACGGCACCGCGCCTTTCTCCAAAATCAAGCTCGAGGACTACGAGCCAGCCATCCTTCAGGCGATGAAGCAGGAGGACGAAGCCATAGCGTCCATCATTAATAACCCCGAGCCACCGACTTTTCAGAACACAATCGCACCACGCACAGGAGAACTGTTAGAGCGCGCGACAAGCATTTTCTTTAATTTAGTCAATGCCAATACGTCAGACGATATGGATGCTTTGGCACAGAGGCTCTCACCAATGCTGACCGAGCACTATGCCCGCATCATGCACAACGAAGCCCTCTTCCAGCGCGTCAGTCAGATATGGAACAATCCCGGGAACTTGACCAATGAAGAGCAAAAGCTCCTGAATGATACCTACGATGCTTTTGTCCGCAGTGGTGCACTTCTCAGCAAGGAAGGCAAAGAACGATTCGCTGCCATAGAGACGGAATTGGCACAACTTGGCTTACAATTCAGCCAGAACGAACTGAAGCAGACTAACGACTATGAGCTCCACATCACCAATAGCGACGACCTCGCAGGTCTTCCCGACACAGCAAGAGACGCTGCTGCGCTGGCTGCCAAGGAAAAAGGCATGAAGGGATGGCTTTTCACACTTCATGCCCCAAGCTACGGCCCCTTCCTCACCTATGCCGACAACAGAGAACTACGTAAACAAATGTATATCGCTAAGAACACACTCTGCTGTAAAGGCGATGACTGCGACAACCAAGAGATTGTACGCAAGATTGTCAATCTTAGGAAAGAACTGGCCTCGCTGCTTGGCTATAAATGTTATGCCGACTATGCTCTGGGAAACAGGATGGCCAAGACAACTCATCGCGTCAATGACCTCATCGAGAAACTCTATGATGCATACATGCCTGTGGCAAGGAAGGAAGTTGAGGAAATCGAAAAGGAGAATCACGAAGTAGAAGCATGGGATTGGGCTTACTATAGCCACAAAATGCAACTCCGCAAGCATAACATCGACAGCGAAATGCTTCGCCCATATTTCAAGTTGCAGAACGTAAAGGAGGGCATCTTCGGTCTTGCCACAAAGCTCTACGGGATTACGTTCCGCCAGCAGACGGAGATTGAAGTGTATCATCCCGACGTGGAAGCATTCGAGGTGTACGATGCCGATGGCAGCTTCCTTGCCGTCCTCTATGCCGACTTCTTCCCACGTCCAAGCAAACAAAGCGGAGCCTGGATGACGGACTTCCAGGAGCAGTATGTCGATGAAGCAGGCATCGACCACCGTCCGCACGTCAGCATCGTACTGAACCTTACAAAGCCTACAGAAGAAAAGCCATCGCTATTGACTTTGAGCGAGGTGGAAACTTTCTTGCACGAGTTCGGTCATGCCCTGCACAGCATCTTCTCTAAAGTACATTACAAAGGTTTGAGCGGTACAAACGTCCTGCGCGACTTCGTAGAGCTGCCCTCACAGTTGATGGAGAACTTTGCCGTCGAACCGGAGTTCCTTCACACCTTTGCCTTTCACTACGAAACAGGAGCACCTTTGCCCGATGAACTCATAGAGCGAATCCGACAGAGCCGCAACTTCAACTGTGGCTATGCCTGCATCCGACAGCTCAGCTTCTGCATGCTCGACATGGCTTACCACACCCTCACTGAACCGCTTACGGACGACATCAAGGACTTCGAACGCAAAGCCATGAGCCGCACGCAACTGCTCCCATCGGTTCCCGATGCAAACATGAGCGTACAGTTCTCGCACATCATGAGCGGTGGTTATTCGGCAGGCTACTACAGCTACAAATGGGCTGAGGTGCTGGATGCCGATGCCTTTAGCCTTTTCCTGGAAAACGGCATCTTCGATAAGACGACAGCAGAACGATTCCGTAGCGAAATTCTTTCCAAAGGTGGCACAGCCGACCCCATGCAACTGTATGTGAACTTCCGAGGTAAGGAGCCCGACATCAAAGCTCTTTTGAAGAGGAACGGCATTGTCCCAGACAAACAACGTGAGCTTGACCGCCGATACCTGCGCATGGCTAAGATATGGAGCGAGAACAGCTATTGCCAACGCCGCCAGGTCGGAGCGCTTGTCGTCAAGGACAAGATGATTATCAGCGATGGCTACAACGGCACGCCGTCTGGCTTCGAGAACGTCTGCGAGGAGAACGGCGTGACGAAGCCTTACGTCCTCCATGCTGAAGCCAACGCCATCACAAAGATTGCCCGTAGCGGCAACAATAGCGACGGATCGACGCTCTACGTCACCGATTCACCCTGCATCGAATGTGCCAAGCTCATCATACAGGCTGGCATCAAACGCGTCATATACGGTCGCGAGTATCGTCTCACCGATGGTGTTGACCTGCTTCGGAGGGCAGGAATAGAAGTCACGTTGATAAAGACAGATTCTGTCTGACGATTCCAGACACTCAGATTATTCAGACATACAAGACTACTCAGAAGAAAAATGAACAAGCACCGCTTCACACCTCTACTCATTGCCATCGGCACAATAGCAGGCATCTTCATAGGTTCCTTCTATACAAAGCACTTTTCCGGCGGACGCATCAACATCATCAACACCGGCACGAGCAAGGTGGGGTATCTGTTGCAGCTCATCGACAACAACTATGTTGACACCGTTGACATGAACACTCTCATTGAGGATGCCATGCCTCAGATTCTCAAGGAACTTGACCCGCATAGCGGCTACTTTGGTCCTAAGGAGGCTGAAGAGTCGGTCGAAGACCTGAGGGGCAGTTTCAGCGGCATCGGCGTACAGTTCACGATGGAGCAGGACACCGTCAACGTCATGTCCGTCATCCACGGCGGCCCGAGCGAAAGAGTGGGCATCCTGGCAGGTGACCGCATCGTGACCGCCGATACGATATCACTCGTAGGCATGGACACAGACAGCGTGATGAAACACCTCAAGGGCGTGAAGGGTTCGAAAGTCAAGCTTGGCATCAAGCGGCACGGTACAAAAGACTTGCAATACTTCACTGTCGTTCGTGGCGACATTCCCGTGGTCAGCGTAGATGCCTATTATATGTTAGACGAGAAGACGGGTTACATACACGTCAAGAACTTCGGCGAACAGACCTATGCCGAAATGCTTGTTGCTCTTGCGGAGCTCAACATAGAAGGCATGGCGCGACTCATCGTTGACCTGCGAGGCAATCGGGGCGGATACATGCACATTGCCATCCAGATGGTCAACGAGTTCCTGCCGGCAGGCAAACTGATTGTCTATACTGAGGGCCGCAAGAGCCCACGAGAGGAGTTCCGCAGCGACGGTCGTGGCAGTTTCCAAAGGCTACCCATCGTGGTGCTTGTGGATGAAGGCAGCGCCAGTGCCAGCGAGATATTTGCCGGAGCAGTCCAGGACAACGACCGCGGCACAATCGTGGGTCGTCGCACCTTTGGTAAAGGCCTCGTACAGCAACCGATGGAGTTCCGTGATGGCAGCGTGGTTCGCCTTACGGTTGCACGTTACTATACGCCCAGTGGCCGCTGCATCCAGAAGCCTTACGAGAAAGGGCATGATGAGGAGTACGAGAACGACCTGATTGCACGCTACGAGCGGGGCGAGTTCTTTTCGCAGGACAGCATCCATCAAGATGGCGAGCAATACAAGACAAGCATCGGCCGAATTGTTTATGGAGGTGGTGGCATCACGCCTGATATCTTCGTACCATACGAAGACACTACAGCTGTCACTTCCTATTATCGCGAAGCTGTCTTCACAGGACTCATCCATCAGTTCGCCTTCGCCTATGCTGACGCCAACCGCGCCAAGCTCACATCGCTCCGAACGGTCGACCGCATGGAACAGTATCTGCGCAAGGAGAACCTGCTGGAAAAGTTCGCTCAGTTCGGCGAAAAGCATCAGTTGCGCCGTCGCAACCTCATGTTGCAGAAGAGCCGCCGACTCTTCGAACGCAGCATCTACGGCAACATCATCAATTATGTTGGCGAGATGAAGGACTACCTGCAGTTCCTCGGCCAGGACGACCCCGTTGTCCTCAAAGCAAAAGAGATACTCGACCAAGGGAAGTCCTTCCCCACAAATGAAGAATTATAAACCAACACAAAGTCTTTTTCATTTTGAATTTTGAATTAATTAATTTTGAATTAACGAATAACGTCGTCATCTGTGCCCACGTCAATCCTGACGGTGATGCCATCGGTTCATCGCTTGCCTTGAAGCACTACTTTGAGCGAAAGGGCAAGGAGGCAACGGTTGTCGTGCCCAACATCTTCCCCGACTTCCTCAAATGGATGCCTGGGGCAGACTGCATCCTCATATACACCAACCCCAAGCACCAGGAGCAGATTAAGTCTGCTATCGGAAAAGCAGACCTCATTGTCGTCTGCGACCTCAACCAGCCTAACCGACTTGCTGGGCTTGAGCAAGACATCATGCAAAGCTCTGCACCGCGCTTCCTCATCGACCATCACCTCGACCCAGCCGACTTCTGTCAGGTCACGGTCTCCCATCCCGAGATGTGCGCTACGGGCGAAGTCATCTGCCACCTTCTCCATCAGCGAGGTGAATTGGATGACATCTCCATCAACGAGGCCATCTGCCTCTATACAGCCATGATGTGCGATACCGGTGCCTTCTCCTTCAACTCCAATCGGGCTGTCATCTATGAGTACATCAGCCACCTCCTGGCGCACGGCATCGACAAGGACCAGATATACCGCAATGTATTCTGGACAGCTTCCGAGGCACGGCTGAGGCTCCAAGGCTATCTGTTGTACGTCAACATGAAGATGCTGCACGACCGCCATACTGCCATCATAACACTCACCAATGATGAGAGGCGACGCTTCAAGGTCAAGAACGGTGACACGGAAGGCATCGTCAACATGCCCTTGCAAATACTTGGGCTGAGGCTCAGCATCTTCATCAACGAGGATACCGAGCATCCCGGCACCATGAAGCTGAGTCTGAGAAGTGTCGGCGACTTTCCCTGCGACCAGATGGCGTCGCGCTTCTTTGGCGGCGGAGGTCATAAGAATGCAAGTGGCGGCAAGCTCCAATGCTCCATGCCCGAAGCCATAGAGAAAGTCAAAGCAGCCATCGACAGCTATGCTGACATGCTAAAATAGAGAAACAAACAACATCGATAATAACACAATAAAATAAAGCCTATGTTTTCCGGAATAATAGAAAATATGGCGCGAGTGGTCGCCATCGAACACGAACAGGACAACATCCACTTTACGCTGACATGCTCTTTTGTCGGAGAACTGAGCATCGACCAGAGCATAGCTCACAACGGTGTTTGCCTGACTGTCGTCCGCTTAAAGGATGACACCTACACCGTGACCGCTATGCGAGAGACGCTGGAACGCAGCAACCTTGGCTTGCTGAAGGTGGGCGACGAGGTGAACGTAGAGCGCTCGATGCAAATGAACGGACGCCTGGACGGGCATATCGTGCAGGGACATGTGGACCAGACGGCAACCTGCATTGCCGTAGAGGACCAGCAGGGCAGCCACCAATACACCTTCAAGTACGAGAGCACCCGCGAGATGGTCAAGCACGGCTACTTCACGGTCGATAAGGGGAGCGTCACCGTCAATGGCGTGAGCCTTACCGTATGCCGGCCAACAGCCGACACCTTCGAGGTCTGCATCATCCCCTATACCTACGACAATACGAACTTCCATGCCATCAAGCCCGGTTCAGTCGTCAACATCGAGTTCGACATCATCGGAAAGTACCTGGCAAGGATGAATGAGTTGACTAATGAGAAATAAAGACTAATAGATCGAAATAATATGAAAAGACACAACCGTTTCCTTCCCTTTAGGGGAATCAGAGAGGGACTGCTACTCGCTCTCCTTTTATTGTCAGCAGGAATTCACGCCGGTAAGCACATTCCCATTTGGCCCAAGGGCAAGATGCCCGACACACAGCCTCAGCAGATTGCGGCAATGACTGCAGAGACACGCGAAAAGGGCTTCAATCCCAATGCCCACCGTATGCCTTATCTGGAATGGATGAGCCGTCCGACGAAGCCTAATGGCGGCTGCCTGATTCTCATCTCCGGTGGCGGCTACGAGAACACTTGCGACAACAGCCTTATCTCACTCTGGACAAAACGCTTCACCGAGCTTGGATTCCAGTGCGTCAACTTCGTCTATCGTACACCACGACCCGAAGGACTGCCCATCTATAAGAGTGCATGGGAGGACGGACAGAGAGCCGTCCGCATGGTGCGCAACGAAGCCAAGAGACGCGGCTTCAACCCTGAGAAGATAGGCACCATCAGCATGTCGGCAGGTTCGCATCTGGCCTTGCTGCTTGCTACCAGTTCGCAGACGTCAGCCTATTCGCGCATCGACAGAATCGACGACATACCCTGCCACCTCAACTTTGCCATCGTCAACGCTCCGGCCTATGTCCTCAGCGATAGCAAAGACGGCACGCCCAATGTGCGTTCTGGCTATGGACCTGACGTCAAGCTCGACTCCATCTTCCGCTTCGATGCCAAGACATGCCCCATGAGCCTCCATCATGGTGGGAACGACCCGTATAGCCCCAACGCTTCGACAATGGTCTATCGTCAGCTTCGCAAGAGGAATATCCCGGCTGAGCTTCATCTCTATCCTGACAAGGGACACGGAGCCTTCGGTCTGGAACGCAGCATAGAGTTCCTGCAGCAGATGGGCTTGCTGACGCCGCTCGATCCGGAGGTTGAAATTATGAAGCGCTTCGACAACGACAACGACCGCGCCAAGTACGTCAAAGAGGAAATATGGCCCACCAACCAGATGCCTTATCTCCAGAACGACCAAGGCACGCCTTACATAGAATGGCACATCCCGGCAAACCTCAAGACGAATGCCATACAGATCATCTACTCAGGTGGCAGCTACAT
>Ga0310691_10007061_pt1 | contig 11816 bp, 36 predicted proteins | sample 176DNAGHGlowgp2_FD_203887 | JGI IMG/M metagenome (GOLD analysis project Ga0310691, IMG submission 203887) | Sheep rumen microbial communities from Palmerston North, Manawatu-Wanganui, New Zealand - 1766 DNA GHGlow gp2 (v2) (version 2) | ecosystem: Host-associated > Mammals > Digestive system >... | reverse complement strand
TGGAATACGATGATCGGTATGCGGATATGAAGGAGGGCAACATGACTTATAAGGAATTTTTAAAAAAGAAAATAGCGGATGCGCAGGCGGATAAAATCGAATTGCTCGACATGTTTGGTTTACACACTTGCACAGACGCTAAGCCGAGCAATATCATGTCTACTGATGGCGAACTCAAGCAATGGCAGAATGATGTTATGGAAAGGAATAGCATCATGTCTAAAGATGAAGTCCAGGCGTTTCTCAAGCCCAAAAATGATCCCGTAAACCATCCTTCCCACTACACGGACGGCAAGATCGAGGTCATTGATTTCATTGAAGACAAGCGGCTTAACTTCCATCTCGCAAATGCGGTAAAGTACATCTCTCGCGCCGGGAAGAAGGACCCGAGCAAGGAGATTGAAGATCTGAAGAAGGCTCGGTGGTATCTGGACCGTTATATTCAGAAGCTGGAGGGAGACAATGATGTACGTCAGTCCGATTAATATGGTGAGCATGGGAGAGCAAGTCGATAATCTGATAAAGGACGAAATAATTCGAATTACTCAAAAGTACAACCTAGATATTAATGAAGAAGAGCTAATTGCTGCACTTAAGGCTGACCGAAGGCGCTATGAAGATGCATATAATTTTGGATATCACGAAGGCTATAGACAAGGCAAAAATGATGCGATGCAAGAGGGGGCCACGACATGAAAACACTTTATTGGGACAGAGCGCACAACACAGTGATTGATCCGGCAGTGATGATTTATAATGATGACTACTTTAAACGTAATAAAGTCTGCGAAGTTGCCATTCCTGAAAACACGACCGACTGGTGCTACGTTCCCGGAAACAAATTGTATTTGGTTGTAAATGGACGAATCAAAACCATGCAGCTGCAAGTGAAGCGATCTAATGCATAACTATTGTGAAGAAAATGGCACATTCTGTCCGTTCTTCGACGAGCGATCTGGGCTGTGCATTGCTACGACATGCAAGCTTGGAACTGATATTCTCACACAAATTGAGATCGACAGGCAGGCATTAGCAGCCAAGGAAGCGGAAGAAGGAAAAATAGCCATGCGGGAAGAACGGCTTGCACGAGCTATGGAGCAGATTGCAGCATGCATTGATCCGGATATTGACGAAGAAATACTGAAAGAGCTACATCGCTATAACAAAATACAGACCGAAGAGGATTAAAAGGAGGAGCCCACAATGGATAATTACAACTTCGACGCAGAAATGGATTTGCTTGCCCAGAAGATTCCGAATCTCTATGACGATGAACCCACCAGACATATTCGGACAGACTACCGGATTGACTGGCTCGGAATCAAGATGCGGGCTTGCCGAAAAGTCTTCGGTGTTAATGATATTCCGAAGATCGCTACTGAAGAACATATTGAACAGATGAAGCAGTACATGAGAGAGGACATTGCCAAGTACCCTGATCCGATTACGGAGGAGTAAACGATGAAAGAGCACAGTATCACTTGGTATGAATCAGTTGATGGCGAGATATTTACTGACAAGATGGAATGCATTAGCCATGAATTAAATATTCTGTACAAAAATAGTGGTGTGCGTTTCTATAAAAACGGTGTTCTGATTAGTGAATTAAACGACAACTCATACAATGAAATGACTGACATTTACATCAATCGTGGTCAGGCCAGAGAGAATGATGCTCTGTGCTCTTTCATCCATGATAATTATGGATGGTGCTATGTCGAAGATGCTCTTGAAGATTTTGGCACTTTTTACCATTTCAGCGAGTCACCATTTGAACTGATTGCCATAGTGAGGTGAGTCTAATCATGGCAAAGTGTAAAGCATGCGGATGCGAAATGCTCACAACGAATGGCTGCTTATTTACTATGGTATTTGCGAACGGTAAAAGATTCAAACGAATTAAAGTCGGTGCTCCAGGTGACTTCTTTGAGGGAGATCCACCTGGAACCAGATGCGGAGATTGCGGAGCCATGGTTGGATATTTTCACCACTGGGGCTGCGACTGCGAACGGTGCCCATCGTGTGGAGGTCAGCTGATTAGTTGCGATTGCGAAAACGTTTATATTCCTTAAGGAGGTTACGACATGGTCTATCTGCCAAATGTATCAATGCCTAACAACTGTCACGAATGTGATATTATTGGCCTCTCTGACGTGGTTGGGCTTGAATGTCCGTGCGAAGCAAACAAAGAATTGTATAGTTACAACGCTCGGCCGAAAGAATGTCCGTTGAAAGAAGAGGAGACTGACAGCCTATGAAACCGTTCAAGCGGGAAACTCACACGGATGTTCTAGTAAAGCGTCTGAAATCAGGTATAGAAACAGCCAAAGGGATTGATGACGACTTCGTCTACATTACCGTAGGCGAAGCGAAAATTATATTACATGTAATTGATGAACTGAAAGAACATAAGCAGCATTTGGAGGACGATAGAAAATGATTGCAGCGTGGAGTTGTCTTATAGTTCTTGCTTTGCTGCTTATATGGGCGCACAAGATGCTATAAGGAGGCGTGGATATTGTTGGTCTGTCCGAAGTGTGGATGCGAATACACGTTCGTCGTTGAATCGCGAAAAGACACGCCAGAATCCAACATGTCAGGCTATATTCGCAGGCGGAGGGAATGTGAAAAGTGTGGCGAGCGATTCACCACCTATGAAATGACTAAAGACGACTATAATGCCTTTTTACAGTTCAAACGAATCTTAACAAAAGCTGGCTATGAAAAAAGGAGTTGATATTCATGGAAGGGGTACGTCCCTGCCCTTATTGCGGGGGAGAAGTTGAAGTAATTAAGCTCGGAAAGAACACCGATGAAAGAATGCAGAACAAACCGCAGCCATATCGCATCCAGTGCTACCAATGTCACGCCACAGTCGCTCGTGGCCAGAAATTTCCGCATGAGTCGTATTGGGATGGTCAAGAACGAATTCAACAGTACGAGGAATACATCGCCAGAATGTCTGCACCATATGGCTCGAACTAAATATTTACGGAGGCGACAATATTTGAAAAGGAGGATAAGGCATGGAAATAGTAATGACCACACACGAGGTTGTTTCCGGAAACCGTCGTTTAACGATCACAAAAAGTAAAGATTCTGTAGATATCCGGATTACAAAATATATTCATACCAGCACAGAAGAAACAATAGAGGAAGATCTTAACATTCCCATTACCATGGATGCTTACTATAGTCTTGTAAATGAAATGGCAAAGGGATGTCAGATTAAATAACACTAGATGCTAGGAGGTACGAAAATGGGACGTATTGTTATTGTTGAGAAGAACGAAGCTGGTAAGATTGAATTAACCAAGGAAGAACTGCAAAAGATGCTGGACGATGCTTATAATCAGGGGTACAAAGATGGCAATAGATCGACTACGATCACTACTTCCACTTGCTGACCGACTGGCCGTCTCCTACCTACGATGCTATAAACACATGCCAAGCTAAAGCGTCATCGTAAGTTAACGATCTAAATAGGAGCTTAAAAATGGGGGAGGTGATGCCTAATGTATCGCGGCGATGGAAAAGTCGAGATGAACGACTTAGTGCAACTTCGCCCCGGAAACGGGGCATATGATTTAAAATAACACTTTAAAGGAGAAAAAAATGCGAGACGAATGTCATGATGAATCAGGCATGATTACCAAATCATTTGAAGAATGCGAGCGGTGTTCAGATTTTCCATGCAGAGAGTTGTGTCGTGCATTGCAGGCTATTATTGATGGGGAAAACTAACTTTAATAACGCAAAAGGAGCGTTACTATGATGAAGGATTACAAAGAATTGACAAGATTCATAGGACGTGTGTTGACAGTTGCCTTCATCGTGCTGAAACTGACCAATTCTGTAGACTGGTCATGGTGGTGGATTCTGGCCCCGATACTAATTTTTGATGTTTAAAAAGGAGTTCGAGATGAGTAAATGGATCAGCGTCAAGGAAAGAATACCATATGGGCAATATCCGGTACTTGTCTATGTACCACCATATACTGACGAAAACGAGGAATATCTTGGATATGTTGGAATGGCATACTACACTTCATTCGGAAAAGGATTCTGGGCCGGAACGGACGGCAACGTATATGGTGCTATCGGAATCATTCACGATCCGACTCATTGGATGCCGTTGCCGGAGAAGCCGGAGAAGCCGGAAGATACAGCAGAAATTATTGTTAGCGGAAATTGCGTAGTATGCGGGAAACCACTTAATTGTGAGCAGTTATTTGTTTGTAAAGAATGCGAATCAAATAAACTAATCGCACATTTCACAAAACGTGATAGAAGAAGATTGTTGGATATCATTACAAAAGACGAAGAATGTGAATCAAATAACACGTTAGGAAAGGAAGGAGAAGAAAAATGACAAACTATATTATTGCACCGCAAGTCTTTTATTGGATTAACGTTTTAAGTATTGCGCACATTATTTTTGGAATTTTTGGCGCAGTATTTACAGTTGCTTTCTTTTGCTTGTTAAGCGGATGGATTTATAATGCCGGTCAAGCAAAAGACTACGAGGAAAATAGGTTTTATATGAAAGTATTTAAAAAATGGGCTATCGTAATCGGAATACTTGGATTTATTATGATCGTATTGTCGATCTTTATTCCGAGCAAGTCAACTAGTATTGAAATGCTAGTAGCCAAAACGGCAACCTTTGATAATGTTACATGGACAGTTCAGCAAGTAAAAGAAGTTGTTGATTACATAGTTCAAGCAATTAAAACGATTTAAATAGGTGTAGTATGAATTACGTATGTCTTATCTTAGGCGCTATTGCGTTGATCTTAGCAGTTCAGTTAGGAAGAATACAAACGCAACTGTATCATATTGAAAAAGATTTAAACGATATAGCACAACACACGTCCAAAGAATACCTATCATAGTATAAATAACACATACGGGTCGTTTAACTGCTCTCAGCCAAAGTCGAGAGACAAGGACGCTGACAGAAAACCATGTCGGTATGTAGGGAAATCCTACCCCGTAGCCAGATTAAAGTTTGTGAGGAGGAGAGCGCTTATGATCATTCGCACTGCCGGTTCTCAAAAGGAATCTCAGGTACTTGATATTACGCCAAGCAAGCCTAATCCAGTTCTGCATTACACGATTGAATACGATACGACTCATCCGGAGGAGACGATTCGCAAGTTCTGCTCTGATATTCGCGGAATGGTCACTCGATATGAGGGAAACAAGCGGCGACTGATTGACATTGAGAGCGAGCAGCAGGATCTGTTGCATTACATCGAGATTGCTCCGTTCAAGACTGTTCCGAACGGCTACAAACTCTACCGTAAGCTTGCTGAGTTGAGGAGGGAGCGGAGAGCATTGAAGAACGAGAACGATCTTCTGCAGCCGCTGTATGAAGCATTTCGTCTGCCCGATATGCTGAATCGTCTTAGTAAGGTCCAAGGTGACGTTGCCAAGACGCAGGAAGGAATTGACGGACGGGTTTACGGCATTAGAACTGATATTCTGAACAACTGGCTTGAACCCGAGAAGAAGGAAGAGCCTGGTGTAACCGTTGTTGCCGCAAATGAGCAGCCTGAACCGATTGATATTCCTGAGATCGATGAAGACATGGAGGATGCCGCGGACGACATGCTCGACACGAAGGACTTCAAGGCAGCTTCCGCAAAGTTCAAGCTGGCATGGACTGCTGCCGGAGGTGTGAGGTAAGCGTATGGAGTACCAGGCCATATCTCGAGGAAGTGGCAAGTCAATACTTGGATATTTCCAGTTTCTGCATAACTCCTACATTGCTGGAACAATTTCCAAAGAAGAATACATTTCGATGATAGCTGCCGCGAGAGTGATATTGTTCAACCAGGACGAGGATGAGGCTGTGAAGTGGGCGGAACAGGTGCTGAAAGAGGTGTAAAGCCGTGGCCGACATGTGTTACGAGTGCCAGTTCTCGGACACTGGATATTTCTGCCGTTTTATGGAGCATGGCGTATGCACTTCCGTCAGCTGCAAGTGGATGGTGGCGTATGAGGAACGTGTAACTCTTGATATTTGCAAGCTCCTTAATGGAAACACATTACATTCTATTAAGGAGGAAACTAAATATGGAAGAGAAGAAACTGTGGAGCATCGATCGCATGTATATTTATGAGCACGCTACTTGCGATGAGTCTATCCGATCATGTGTTCAAGCTGATCCTATTGGAACAGTTCTTGCTACAGAAGAGGATGTCAATAAAGCTATTGACCTCGACTGGAACAAGCCGTCCATTCGTGATGAGCAGAGCGGAATGGTCTACAGGCCCATTGAAGCGACAGAATTGAGCATCGGCGGAATTGATGCACTCGAGACGATTCTCGCGTATGAGAAACCGAACATTGAACTTGATGTGTGACTAAAGTTTGGAGAGCTAATACAGGCTCTCCTTTCTTTTATATTTTGACATAGGAGGGCGTTGTATGAATAACCTGTTACAGCGTTTTCATGAGTTTAAAGACAAACTTAGGAGAAATCTGATATGACAGACGGAAGAAACTATTTAAATAGAAATGGAGGTGTGCTGTTCCTGAGAGATGGATTCGTCGGATCAAACTTTGAAGTGTTCGCTGAAGACATACCGAGGGGTTGAGAAAAAATGTATCAGTGTAATCTCAAGAAATTCTATGCACAACTTGCGCGAATTTCCCAGAAAAGTGAACCATGGAGAAGAAAGCAGTACCGGAAAGCGAGATATCGAAAGCAAGCATTAAGAAACAAGATCTGGGGAGATATTGATGATACAAAAATGACGATGAATGAGCCGTGGAACTGGAAATTTCACGAAGTCTGGGTACTTTAAATAAGGAGCTTAAAATATATAGGTGGTGAAGTAGGAATGACTAGAACGTTTTGCGACAGGTGCGGCAAAGAAATAACGGAAGGATATGGATGGCTCGCACATAGGACGCTGTTTTTACCCAGGAAAAAGCGTTCCGAATGGACTGAGCGAGATGATCTATATATATGCCCTGAATGCGAAGATAGTTTTATTCGATGGCTTATGAATCAGGAAACGGAAAACGGGCGGTGAAGTAAAATGGGCAAAGAAGAGTATCAAGTGTATATTGATGGGTATTCATGCACTGGAAACTACGCTTCCGGACAATTCCTCGGAACGTACGTTGCAACGTCTCCAAAGTCTGCTTGCAGAAAAGCTCTTGTTGACCATAATTTCGATATGCAATACTGGAAAAGCTCAACATGCAAATGGTGGGGTTGTCAGCTTTATGCGGAAAATGCGAGGAAATGATCTGCGAAATAAATAGGAGGTAAAATGGAATGGAAAACAATAATGAAACAATTAGCTCAGAATCACTGATAGACGCTTTGGATTCTGTAACATGGTACAACGGACTTGATGAGATTATAGTAAAATGGAAAGATCCGTCGTATTTTGAAAATGATCGCTACGGTAATCTGTCTTGGAATTTGGAAACGTTTGACAATTACGACATGGAAACCAGGGCACAACTTCAGGTTATTTGGATGATTTGTGTCGTTTTGTTCGGGGAGTATGGCACAAGTCCGAGATCTGGGTGGATAGAGCCAGAGAATAAAGAAGATTTTTATCGATTTGTTGATGATATTACAGAAACATATAGAGACCATGAGGAACGGCAAAAGGAATACTACAATGAGCACTAAACTTAAATGGTGTATAGGATTTGCTAAAGCAGTTCAATTGCGTGGACATTCGAGACACAGAATTCGAAAGAAAAATGTTCACAGAGTTGAACGAATGAGAGACAAAGCATTCAGACGATGGGGATGTTTTCCTCTACCGCCTGAATGGATGTAACTTAAATAGGAGTTTATAAACACTATGAATAAAAATGAATTGTTAGAAGAAATCGGCAAGAAAATCCCAGACAATTCAAGAATCGTATACGCTGAAATAACAGTATTGACTACAGATTTTGAAACGCTGAACTGTACTGTTGAATATCTAGATTCCAACGAAATGATTGTCACTAAATAGGAGCTAAATAACACGTTAGGTGAGCCGTTAAGCTGAACTCTGTTTGTATTCCGGAGTACGGCAGAAGATGAGCGAAACAGATATAAAAGATGACGGTATAGGCACTCGCCACCAAATAATCTAAATAACACTTAAGGGGGTAAACAATGTATCTATTACTTCAAATAATCCTGGCCGTATTCATCGGTATTCCAATCGGTTGGATATGGTATACATACATTATCGAACCTGGAAAATCTGTTAGAGAGGGACTATCTGATTGGTTTCATGAATCAGATGATGATTTCTAACTTAAATAGTACTTTAAAGGAGGTTGGATTATGAAACTATTAATTCTGTTTGCAATGATATTTGCTCACATTGTAGACGATTATTATTTACAAGGTATTCTTGCAAAAATGAAACAAAGGAAATGGTGGGAGGAAAACGCTCCAGACAAAATGTATCGGTACGATTATATTGTAGCTTTAATTACACATGCATTCTCCTGGAGTTTTATGATTATTTTACCGACTTTATTGATCAGTGATGAATGGTTTACAATGTGCATCTTTATCATTATAAACACCATACTTCATGCTTATATTGATAATGCGAAGGCGAACAGGCACTCTATAAATCTGATCGCCGACCAACTTTGTCATTTGATTCAAATAATCGGATTATGGGTAGTCATCGTAGTAACTTAAATAGGAGTTTAAACTGGTATACGCCGGATGCCATTGGGCGGCGTATGTGGTGACTTTCGGTGGCTCGGTTCGACTCCGGGGCTGTCCGTGGTGCTAACGTATATCGGTCAACCGTAATTAAAGTAGGAGGATAAATAATTATGCCAAGTATACATGAGAGTCGAATAAATCCATGTCCTTTGACGGTTTGCATGGCGTGTGAGGAATGTAAATACTATAATACGTGCCATAGACAAGAACCAAATAATATTGTTGCGACAGAAAGGAAAACCAAACATGGATGAGATTGAAAGAATCGAGGAAGAACGTTTTGTTGAAGCGATGATATCTTTGTGGATACAACAAGATGCACCGGAATGGATTATTGACTATGTGAGACAGGAATTAAGAAAACAACGAGGTTTGAGCATGAACGAAAGAGATATTGCTAAGAAACCTATTCGGAGCGCAGAAGTCAGATGCGGTATGGGTTATGACTACTATGATTGGATTTGCCCGTTGCCCCGATACCGATTTTTGATATTTAAATAACACTTTGCAATATAGAAAGTTGGTGAAACGGAATGAATATTAATGATAATATTTTATCTGTATTGTGTGGACAAAATTCTGCAATAATCAACACATTTAATCCAGAGACATTGGCATTTCGCAATAGAGTAATAATGCTTCAAAAGAATTGCCCAATGGTCGAATGGGAACATGATATGGGAGCGACTGTTCCGTATTGCAAGCTGGACAAGAGATATTGCAATGGTCAATGCACATTTAAGACGAACGATTGTCCATGTGACACGGAGAGGCGGTGAAGTGGGATGCTTGACATTCCATTAACATGGATGATGAATGACCCGTACTGCATTGTTTCCATGGCCGTTGTTGTGATAGGTGGATGCATAGCGCTTGCGATTGATTGTTGGAGAAAATGGCATTAGGAAAGGCTGTGAAGTAAGTGGATAATTTATTAATGGGAATTTTGGCTTTTTGGATCGCATTTGGCGGGTTTGTAGGTGGCTTTTTACAAATAATGATTGCATCTTGCGATGGCGATGAACTGTCTTTTAAAACCGCATTTTGGTATGCGGCGGTTTTCATAGAAAACAATGAAGACAAACTTAATTCTGCAGGATTAACAATAATTATTGTTATAATGTCGTTATTACTTTTACCGGGTTATGTTCTGATCTTTTTCATAGTGTGCTTACGTAAAGCGCTTTGCAAATTGTGGGAAGTATATAAACACGTATTTAGAAAGGAACGGTGAAGCGTGATGATCGACAGAAAGAAGGTTATAAAAGGGCTTGAGATATGCTACTGCCCTCCATCGAAATGTGAGGATTGTCCATATCATGACCTGCAAGACGAGCAAAGTTGCAACGATGAGCTTTGCTTGGATGCCCTTTCCCTATTGAAAGAGCAGGAACAAATAATTGAAGACTTAAAAGAAAGACTTCGCTTGTTGGATTACGCAAATCGTTATCCTATGCAGGATATTTTGATGCCTGCGACATAAGGCGGTGAAGTAGGATGACTTGTTTGGTTGTATCGATTATTGCATTGGTGGTATCCATCATTGGGGCAATTCTTAATGCAAAAAACTGAAAAAGGCGGTGAAGTTTGAATGATAGTCATAACGACAATCGATGCTCTCCCGGATTATTGCCGTGACTGCCCGTGTCACGATAGAGAGACCGGCGATTGTCAGGCCGATAAAGAACGGAGATATTCTGAATACTACAGACCGTTTTGGTGTCCATTAAAAGAAATTAATGATGATAAGAAAAGCGGTGAGCTTTGTTGAAATGCATTAACAGAAAGTATAAGATGCCAGAACTACTCTGTTGTCCTTTTTGCGGGCAAGACGCTGAAATGCATTATTTGAAATATGATGGCCTCGGCCCAATGTATTGGGTTTCTTGCCCGAATTGCTTTGCGGAAATCAAATATGTCAGTGCAACTGAAAAAGAAGCTAAAGATGCTTGGAACAGACGGGAAAGAAAGGTAATAAAACGGAATGAGATTAATTGATGCGGACACATTGCAAGCAAGAATCATGGAATACGTTCCAGGATTTCTTGACGGTGGCAGCGAGATCACAAAGGCGTTTATTTTGGCGATGATTTCAACAAAGAGCGTCACGCCAACGATTGATGCGGTTCAGGTTACACGCTGCAAGAATTGTAAATGGTATTCAGAAGAAACATCTTGGTGCAACAATTTAATGCAGCCGAAGGAACCAACATTTTTCTGTAAAGACGGGAGAAGATCAAATGAATGATATCGTGAGCAAGGCCGAAGAAATGTGCAAGCGCTGTCGAGTGACCCAGGCCAGCGATGACCAGTACATGGTTGTCAGGCTTGCTGATCTCGAGACATTGGTGGATTTGGCGAAGAAGGGTTCTATCTTTACCGACATGGTAAATACATGGATCAGGTTGACCAAAGAAGAGAAGGAACGGGTAGAAAAGGTGGAGGATGATATTGGTGAGCAAGTTTGAGGAATTCTGTGACGTGGACGGAAAGCGTGTCAGAGAAATGTGCAAAGAGCGTGGAATGACTGTTTCACAGGTTGCCAAGAAGCTCGACATGTGTGTCACGTCACTTTATGGATATTTGGACAAGGGGCGGATGCCTTGCAGAATGGCGCATCAGATGATGGATGCTATCTGGGATGGGGTTCCGCCTTTTTACTTTGATATTACGCCTGGTACAGAACACGGACGACATGAGCGAGTCATGGCTCCACCGATGCCGTATGCGTGGTCTGCGAACCTGATGGAAGCTAGACGACAGATTGATATTGCGTTAAAGAAGATGGGAGAAGCCGAGTATGCGAATGGTTGAGGAGGATTGATTTTAAATGAAGAACGAAATTACAGATTATGAATACCGTAAACGCCTTGAAGACGTCATGCATTCTCTCAAGACGCAGCAGGCAAGACTTTGGGAACTGGTTGATGTTCGGAATTCTGATTATACTGAAAGCGATAAAAACAATATATGTGAGAAATACCTGTATAGGAAGAGGATTAGCGACTTGATGTCTCAGATTGCGCATTTGAAATCTCTTGAAATGACTCTGTGCAGACTGTTCAACTTTGATGATCCCGAAATTAATTCCATTGACGAGAT
>Ga0310691_10007059_pt1 | contig 11816 bp, 8 predicted proteins | sample 176DNAGHGlowgp2_FD_203887 | JGI IMG/M metagenome (GOLD analysis project Ga0310691, IMG submission 203887) | Sheep rumen microbial communities from Palmerston North, Manawatu-Wanganui, New Zealand - 1766 DNA GHGlow gp2 (v2) (version 2) | ecosystem: Host-associated > Mammals > Digestive system >... | reverse complement strand
TTTTTATTAATCACATGCCAAGCACTACCATCATATCAATAGAAACATCCGCTCTGCATCCTAATTTCTCCTACATTTCCAGTAAGCAAACCTGTTCAAATTTTTACAGCACCCTCTACCACCAAATTCACTCATGTAACAGGATCATATGTTCAAATCAATACTCAATCATTCGCCACAATAATAGCAGAATAATCCCTAGCCACTGGGCTATTCCATGAGAAGGATTTTGCTCATCATTGTGAATTACTTCACAAAACAATACTACCTTCTCCTTCTACATAATTATCATGTCATCAAACAACAACAGATCTACCTATAGCAATATTTTTTTGTCATCCAACTATAGATCACTCATAATCCACTAAGTTAGAATATCATCATGCCACTGCACTAAATTTACTATTAGCTTTCACCACATTTTCTGATCATCATCAAATAACTGATGCAGGTGAATCAACAAGATTACCATTTCATCATCAAATTCCTGAGTTTTCTACCGAGCTTATGGTATTATCTACTCATCATCCAATTGATACATATCTAGCCCCTTGTAATGAACCATTATTTCGTCACATAATTAATCAATTACGGATAGTTAACACATTTTTTCCCGTATTCACTTCAACTATCGCCTGTGTTCATGTTGATCATAAAACTAATGACCATAATTGTGGTCTATGCAAATTCATAGACGATGGAATAGAAATTGAAATTTCTCCTACTGCCACATTCATAGAATATAATAAAGACAGTCATATCAATGCTGGCAATCACAATAAATATGTTAATTTTGATATTTTTTTCATCACATGATGTCAAAAAAATAAAAGTCCATCTCATACACAATTATAATCAAAAATTTTTTCCTGTCAAAATTTGCAGGACATTTTTATCAAAGCTATACCAGGCATTATCAGAAAAATAAATCAATATTCTATAACGATAATCAAATTAAACTCTCCACCCTTTTCACAATTTTTTAAATTTAAAAAAGATGGCACTAATCGCCATCTTCATCATAAACATATACATCATAAACACATTCCCATCTTCCTAACATTGTATTATACTGCCTTACACCTCACGTTTCACACTCAGTATTAAGATTAATAATTGGTTCAATACATGCCTCTCCTCAATTATTTCAACAATCCAAACATAATATCTGATTTGATCCACATTTATTTACACATAGACCAAGAGAATTTCCATTAAACATATTATTAGGATCTGGTTTCATTCTATTATTTGGACAGGAAGTACAACCTCCACCATTTATATTAAAATATTGATACTCAGGACATTGTTTCCAACATATCGTTTCCCCATTTGGTCCTGTGACCACCTCAGTAGCTTCATTTGTACATCACTGCAGACATCAGTTTGCACTATGAGACTCGTATCATCATACTACAGCATAAGTTTGCCAATTCATATTTTGTCAATAAGCAGTCGAATTACTCACAGCATATCACTTTAAAGTAGGATTATACCCATTACATATCCAACTATCTCCACCACTAGGAGGAGTATAATCTTTTTCAACACAAAGTTCCTCTTTTTGTCAAGATGTTGCATAACATGTCCATAGACGACTATCATCTGTTATTTCGTGACGACTAGAATATCTATCACGCTTACATAAACGATCCTCAGGGCACCAATAATAACATCAATTCTTACCTACTGCCCATTCATAAAAAGCATCTTCTCAATCCACTTCTGACACATATTCCCAATACTTTTCATATCTTCTACCACCTGACTGATAATGAATTGTGTTATAACTCATCGGATTTTCAATAAACACTGAATTATCTTTTATTTCATGATAACTCTGACAAAAAGCCTTTACACAACCATGTCTATAATCATCTGAAGCTCTAGATATATAACCAGATTCACAAACAAAATTACACTTATTATACTCCACATCATCCAAACTAGCCTTTTGTGTCCAAGTCATATTCATTCATATCGGTCTAGCTAATTTAAGATCATCCGCATCAAGGATATTTACGGTATGTTCAAGACTGGTTACAATACTATTTCCACCCCATAAACAATTTCAATATGCCACACACTGATTAGTATCTGCCTTATAATAATAATTACGAGGACATACATCAATAACTTCAGTACAAGACACCAAAACTCCATTTTCATATTTTTCTGTTCATTGTACACATTTTGCACATCTTTTTTGTTTATGTACACCATCTACAGTTCATTCTGGAAAATAATGCCAACCAGCATTTTCATTACAAATATATGCACAATATTGTCATTCAGGCACATCTACCCTCGTTGCAAACAACTGTTTTTCTACATCTTCATCTGGACTAGGTCATGATATTGGCACTACTGTCTCTACATTATTCATCATCTGATCAGTAGATACACAACTAAAATAAGTTCTATCCCTTATAGCACTACAAGACACTGTACTACTTCAGATAGTACAATACCATGTATAAACATTATCTTGTTCATGTAATCAGTCAACAGTTCAGCTGTCACACAATCATTCTGTTGGAGCTGTAGTATATGTTTGACCAGCTGCGATTCCACATTTTGCCACAGAACCAGCATTTGCTTTACATTTATTTTCACCATTTACACGAGTATATCATACCGCACATGTCCACTGACATACTCCAGGTTGTCAATCCACATATGACCATGATGATAATCAGTTAGCAGATCATTTTTTCACTCAATTTCATGTAGGTGGATTTCATTGGCATCCAGACACCTTAATAGCACTACAATCCACAGATTTATTTCAATTAAGACATGACCATTTATAAGTATTACCCTGTTCATGCAATCCTACAGCAATTCAACTACCGCACAATCACTCAGTTGGAAGAGTAGCATATGACTGTCAATTTGCAGTTCCACAACTAACTCATCCCCAAGCATGACAATAAGGATAATAAAAGTTCCCTGCATTTCAAAGTATTCAATTTTCATTACACTCAATCTCTTCTAAAATACAATTCTCAGCATATGGCTCGCTATAAGCCATCACTGTTTCATGAGGTTGTAAGACAACTGATCCAAATTTACAAGTCATTTCATTATCAAAACATTCATTTCATAATCATCTATTAATAACATGCCAATCACTACCATCATACCCATAAAAGCATCAACTCTGTAACCTAATTTCTCCCGCCATTCATTCAATCGAATTGTTTCATAATTTTACAGCTCAATCTACCACTAAATTAACTCACGAAACAGTCTCATATGTTCAAATCAAAGTTCCACCAGTTGCCATAATAATAGCTGAATAATTCTGACTAATTGAACTATTCCATGAAAAAGATCATTTCCCTCATTGAGAACCACTTCACAAAATCATACTACCATCTCCATCAAATGAATTATTTTGTCATCAAATAATAACTCAAGTACCATTAGCCTTATTCCCAAGTCATCCAACTACTGTTCCCCCCGCTTGTGTAATATTTGAAGATCATCCTGCTATAGCATTCACTTGCGAATTACTTCAAATTACACTATTATCACTTCATCATCAAATAACTGAAAAAGATGAACCTATGGAATTACCATTTCATCATCAAATCCCTGACTTTTCGACTGAAGCTATCGAATTTCATTTTCATCATCAAATAGATGAAAAACTTGCACCATTAGCCGCTCCATTATTCTCTCACATAATTATTCAATTATAAACATTTAATCTATTATTATCTATATCTACCTTAACATTAGCATCTGTTTCCCTTTTTCATAAAGATAAAGAAAATAGTTGAGACCTATGTAAATCTCCTGGCGTTGGAATCCTAATTGAAACATCTCCATTCACCACATTAACAACACATAATACCAACACGGATAATCATAATAAATAGCCCCATTTTGATGTATATTTCATAATAACATACTAAACAAATAAAATTTCACTACATACAAGATTATAATCAAAAAATTTTTTCTGTCAAAATTTTAGAGACTTTTTTATCCAGAAAATTTTAGTGTAAAGTATTTAATAAATAAGATATCCCTATTTTCTCTCATCAATAAACCTAAATTTTCTCGCAACAACAAACTTTATCTATCAGATTTTATCAAAAAATCACTTTACTTTTTAAAGTAAAAAAATATTATCATCGAGTTTTGAAATAAATTTAATCATAAAATAATAAATGACAAACTTAGAAAAAATAGATAAAGATTTAAATGATTCAAGATTCTATGAATTATGCAATATTATGGGTAAGAAATGGGTTTTACTTATTTTAATATCCATATACTCTGAAATTCATACATTTTCAGGGATAATGAAAGCTATTCCCAAAATAAATACAAGCATTTTAACTAAAAGACTTAATGAACTAGTAGACAAATGATTTATCACCAAAACATCAAAATCTGAATACCATCTAAGCACTCAATGAGAAGAATTAATGGAATGACTAAAATCTCTAAAACAACGAGTTATCGAAACTGGTAGAGACAAACAAATAAAAAAATTTAAAAAAAATAATTAATATTTATTTATAAGTAATATTTTATAATGAAAAAGGATAATTTCTTCAAAAGACATTGGATTATGCTATCAGTAATTACACTAATTATCATAGGTGTCTTATATAAATGGCAACCACGAGTAGACAAAACGCCAAAAACTAAAGTTTATTATGATATGGAAGCTACAGTTCAAACATGAGATTTGGAGAATATTTTAACTTTACAATGAACTACTCAATTTGCAGATTCTCAAAAACTTACTTTCATGACACAGTGAAAAGTAACTGCAGTTTACGTAAAAGTATGAGATAAAGTCCAAAAAAATCAGGTTTTGGCCAAGATATCTACGGACGATCTAGACAATAACATAGCTCAAGCTCAACTAAATATTGATACATTAAAGACCAATTTACAAGACTTATTAGATGCTAAGAATCTTGATTTAGAATACATCCAACAAAAAGCTGATTATGATTCCCTACTACTCAAGCAAGAAACAATTGACCAAGATCAAGAATTAGAGATGCAAGAATTACAGCAGAAAATTAAAGATGCACAAAAATTATACGATGACACTTTAGCCGATTATCAAGAATTATTAAGCGGAAGTGATAGTTCCAATGCTGATTTAGCTCTCTCTAGCACCATCAGAAAAAGAAATCAGACTTTAGAAACAGCTGTTTTGGAATTAAAAACAATAATAAATGATGTAAACTCTATACTAGATAATTATGATAAAAAATTAATTATCACAGATAAATATAAACGCGAAGTAGCTAGAAATTATAATATCTGAGCAGATGATTTATATTCCAAGAATCAATCAGAAAAACAATATAAAGAAATATATAATGAACTAAATACACTAAAAGAAAAATATACAACATTAAGTAATAAATCAGTTTCAGATTTGAGTAGTGAAGAAGTTTTGGATGCTTATTCTACAGTAAAAGCTTTATGAAATGAATTTGTAGATTGGTGAGAAACTAATTACGATATGTTTAAGGCTAGCATCACTAGTTCTGACTATTCACTTTCTGGTATTGAAACCGATGCAAAAACTTTTGGTACAGATTTACAAGCATTATGAGTAAAATATGTTCAATTATATACCACAAAAGTGAGTACACTTGCAGATTTAGATGATGATACATCTCTTGAAGATACTAAATTAAAATTAGATAAAGCCAAGACTAATCTAGATAAACTAAATTTACAAGTAGATGTTTTAAAAGCACAACAGGAAAAAGACAAAGCAACTCTTGAAGATAACATCGATACTGCTCTTAGAAATTTAAACAAAATAACAGGATGAGAAAGTTTAAAAGAAACCCAAATAATTCAAGCTCAAAACTCATTAAAACAAGCTCAAAGAAACTTAAAAAATATTAGAGACAAATATGACGATTATCAATTAACTGCAAATTTCGATTGAGTTATTACTGAAATGGACATACAAGTTTGAGACTCAATCAATCCATCATCCAACAACACTAATCCTAAATACATATATGTAGAAAGTAATGACATTCTAGAAATGACTTTTGACGTAGAACAGATAGATATCATTCAACTAAAAGTCTGAATGAATGCTGAAGTTTACTTGGATGCATATCCTGATCAAATATACAATTGAAAAATCACTGAAATAAACACAATTCCAAACACAAATTCGATGACAACTACATATCCAATGACTATAACTTTCCAAAAGAATAGTCCAGATGAAACGATTTTAGCATGAATGTGATGAAGTGCAAAGATTATTTTAAGTAAAACTGAAAATGTATTACTTGTTCCATCTCAAGCAATCACTACTGTTTCATGACAACAAATGGTAATGCTAAAGAAGGGAGACCAATGGATTGAAAATCCAGTAGAAACATGAGAATCCGATGAATCCAATACCGAAATTATAAGCTGACTAAAAGCATGAGATACCATAAAATCAATGTTCTATAGCAATGAATGAATGATAAATATGTGATTATCTACCGAATTTGAACAGATTGACTATAGAGATGAGAAAGCCCTAAGAGAAAATGCAAGAGAAAATATGGGTAGTTTCTGATGAAACAGCAGATGATGAAATAGAGGTGGACAATGATGATATCCTTGATGAATGTAATATTTAGTCTATGAAAACAGCTATCAATGAATGATATAATAGATAATCACCAAAAAAATCAGCATCTTATCGAATTAGTAAATGTAACCAAAACTTACTGAGTAGATGATCCTGAGAACTGAGTCGAAGCCGTCCACGCACTCAGATGAATTAATTTTTGGATTGATGAATGAGCTTTCATTTCCATAATGGGACCATCATGATGTGGGAAATCCACTCTTATGAATATCGTTTGATTATTAGATGAGCCCTCTAGCTGAGATTATTTACTCAGATGAGAAAAAGTAAAAGCCATGACTGCTGACGAATGGTCCATGATACGTAGAAATAATATATGATTCGTTTTTCAGTGATATAATCTCTTAAAAAGAATGTCCGCTCGAGAACAAGTTGCTCTACCACTCTCATATATGTGAGTTCCCAGCAAAGAAAAAAAAGAAAGATGTGCAGAAGCTCTCAAAATGGTTTGACTATGAAATAGACTAGAAGCTTTACCAAACCAACTTTCCTGATGACAACAGCAAAGAGTTTGTATTGCTCGTGCTTTGGTATCCAATCCTTCACTAATCCTTGCAGACGAACCAACTGGAGCTTTGGATTCTGTAACAGGAGAAGAAATCCTCGAATTATTCAAAAAATTAAATGAAGAACAGCATAAAACAGTTTTGCTCATTACACACGATCGTCACATTTGAGAATCCGCAAAAAAAATGATTAGGATGAAAGACGGACAATTCTTACATTGAGATGAAGAATAAAATTTAATATCATAAATCATACTGTATGAACTTTACAACTTATATAAAAGACGCTATATGAAATCTGATATCAAATAAGATGAGATCTTTTTTGAGTGTACTATGAATTGTAATCTGACTTTTTGCAGTAATATTTCTGATGTCTTTTGGTACATGAGCTCAGCAATGAGTAAAAGATCAAATGGGTTCTCTAATCACAAATAATATTACCATTACTCCAAGGTGATGATACACCCAATGGACAGACGATGAAGTTCACGGATATGTAAAAGCTGTAACGCTTACCACTGATTTAATTGATGATATCCAATATTATTTCCCTGAATTAAGTTGAAAAGTAACCTATAGCAATTCTGCTCTATGAAATCTAAAAAATGAAGATGGAGATAGCGCTATGTGACAATTTTTATGAGTACCAATTGACTATATAGACCAAATGGGATTGGATTGGAATTATTGAGATAAATTTTCCGAACGTAATTTTGACAGAAATGAAGATGTCGCCATCATAAACAAAAATATTGTAGACGATTTATTTGATGACGATTATCCATTAGGAGAATATGTATATTACAATAATAGAAAATTTAAAATAATCTGAGTACTTGATGAAGAAAGTATCTTTGGACAAGTTTTTATCCCAATTACAACATATCAACAAAAAGTTGACTCATCAACCAAAATTTCAAGCATTACTGTAATTCTGGGATACGATGACAATGTAAACGAATGGATGAACAAATTAAAATATTTCTTGATGAGAAAATATAATGTATCTCACATTGACTTAGCATGATTTTCTCTTTCATCTTTATCTGCGATTGGAGATGCAATCGACAATGCAATGTCCATCTTTACATACTTACTAGCAGCTATCTGATCTATTTCTCTACTTGTTGGATGAATAGGAGTAATGAATATTATGCTGGTTTCCGTAACAGAAAGAACTAGAGAAATCTGAATCAGAAAAGCCATCTGAGCTTTAAATGCAGATATTATCACACAATTTTTAATAGAATCTGTAGTAGTAACTGCTATTGGATGAATAATCGCAATTATTTTGTCTTGGCTAGCTATACAACTCGTAAACAGTTTTGAAATAGAATGAATTCACGTATCGATGACCACAGATGTAGTAATTTTAGCTACAACTCTAACTTTCTTAATATGAATTGTTTCTGGAATCTGACCTGCAAAAAAAGCTGCAGAATTACAACCAATCGATGCCCTAAGATACGAATAACAGAAATAAAAAAAATAATATATTTTTAGACTCGAGAAGTCTTGCCTTATTATTTGACATCTTAAATAAAATAAATATATTGTATACAGAACAATTCACTCAAACAAAAAACATTAAAATTAATTAATTATGGATGAACATATCCCTTATCAAGAATCCTATCCCAACCTCGAGAAAGCTTTGAGGGAAGGGGCAATAATTCGTATTTCCCGATCCTCAAAAGGATTGAGAATTATACAAATTGAAAATGAAAGAAACAATTTCATTTGGTATGGAGGATATCCATACCTATCTGGCGCATTAGCTCATGCTGAGAGTAACTTCAGATTATGTCAGCAATCTAACCGCTATTCTGAAGGAATTTGTCCACAAGCACATGATGTGTTTGATCAGTACGTGTATAACCATGCTGATGATGAATTAACAATATTCTATGTGCAGGATAAGTTCATATGTATGAGAGACCACCCAGAACCTTTCTTAGAAGATCAAATAATCTGGGGATCTGGTCCAGGTCTAATGCCAGCTATGTGTGAGTGTTTCATCGGCCACCATGTAGAAGACAGAAAAATGTTTATGAACCGAATGTCTATCAAAAAAAAGGATTAATCTACGGTCCCAAAAAGAAGACAGAATTTCTTTCTGTCTTTTTCTTTATTATTTTAACTGAAAGTGATAGCAATAGTTAAACTAATACAACTTCAGGCTCCAGCACAACTCCAAATTTATCTTTCACACATTTTTGAATATAGTGCATAGCCTCCAAAACATCATCAGCATTTCATCATTCATTTACCATAATTAATGCATGCTTATCATAAGTTCATGCCGTTCAATTTTTAGTTCTCCATCATTTTAATCAGCATTTATCAATCAACTGCCCCGCTGAAAGCTTTATCTTTTTTTCTCCAAATTCTATACACTCATGATGTGACAAATCTGGAAAATATTTTTTTAACTCTGACCATTCATTCAAGGTAATAATTGGATTCGAGAAAAAGCTTCATGCAGTTCAAATTTTATGCCAATCTGGAAGCTTATTTGTTCTAATCTCACGTATAATCTCCGCTACTTCTTTTGGAGTCTTTGGATTTATTCATTTCTGTTTAATAAAATTTTGAATATCTGCATATCATATATTTGGAACATAATTTTCATTGACAATAGACAGTAAAAATCTAACTTTCATAACCAAGAATTGATTTCTCAGAGCATATTTAAAAATACTAGTTCTATAACCAAATTCACATTCAGATTTTTTGAATTTTTTTGGTTCTCATGTAGTTAAATCTATTCATTCAACCTCATAAATTACACTCGAAACTTCAGTTCCATACGCTCAAATATTGGAAACTGGCGCCGTACCTACATTTCATGGAATATCTATCAAATTTTCGATTCCACAATAATTATTTTCACAACACCACTCAACAAAATCTGACCAGTTCTCCCCTGCCATCACTTCAATAATAACCTGATTATTTTCAGATTTTTTTATTTCTTTTCATTTAGTTTCAATTTTTATTACAATTCCATCAAAATCCTGAGTAAATAAAATATTTGCTCAACCATTAAGAATACAATGCTTTTCATCTTTCCATAAATCAGTTTTCATTAATTCTAAAATATCAGATTCATTTTCTATTCTTACAAAATACTTTGCCTTCACTGGAATCTGTAAAGTATTGTATGGTTTCAAATCTATATTTTCTTCAATTTGCATAACTTCACAATTATAAATAAATTATATAATATATAATATTATATGTATTTTTTTCAAAGAAAAAAATCCTGTGCCACTCAAACACAGGATTCTTTAAGATTATTCTTAGTAGTTTAATACATTAAAAAGCATTTTCATCTACTACAGTTTCATCTTCTTCAGCCTCTGCTCTAGCTTCAGTTGCTTCTGCTCTTTCAGCTTTATTATACATCTTTGTTGGATCTTCTTTTGCAAAATCGACTTTAATAGCTCTTCCTCGAACTTCTTTTCAATCCATTTCAGCTTTAGCTTTAGCTGCATCATCTGCATTAGCAAATTCTACGAATCCAAATCCCTTACTTCTTTTAGTTTCTCTATCTAGATTTACTCTAGCGAAAACGATTTCTCCATAAGGTGAGAATTCTTCTCTGAGGTCATTACCTCTCATTTGCCAATTTAGCCCTCCAACAAAAAGTTTAGTCTGGCTAATAATCATTTCATCACTCATTTAACCAAAAAACATAACAAATAAAATCTGTCGTTTTACAACACGACACCTTGTGTATAATGTTTCATTTTTCAATTACAAACCTTTTGAAAAAAAAAGTCATCAAAAATTTGACATTTTTATATTTTTTATATATAATTAGTTATATGTGTATAAATAAATTTTACATGTACATTTATTAGAAATGCCTGATATTAGCAAGACAAACATTGAGAATCAAAACATAGAAAGGAAAGGTAAACGCTCATTTTTTTGATGATCTCTAGACGAAAGATCAAAAGATTTTCTAGATTTTCGCTATAATACACAAGAAGAAATTGATAAATTTAATGAAGAAATGAATACAAACGGAGAATTAAATGATGTAATAAATCACAAAGAAGTAGAATCCGATAACGAAAAAAACGATGAGATAATACATGAAGAAAATGAAGCAGAAGAAATCAAAGAAGCTGAAGATGATTTAGAAAAAAATTTAAACAACATTGATGAACCTATCGAGACATCAACAATAAACCATATTTGAGAAGAAAATAACGAAAACAATATAAAAGATGATGATGAAAACAACACCACAGAAGAAAACAACCAAATAATTGATTTAGACAAAATATGAATAGAAAACGAAGAAGTGGAAAATTATAATAATAATGAAAACGATGAAGTTATTGAATGAGACATCAAAGAAGAAAAATCTAAAGAAGAATCAGAAGACAATAAAGAAAATGATGATTTATCAACAGATTTATTTGAAGATAATTTTAATGAAGAAGATTCACAACAAAATTCTAAATTTTTTGACCCTTTTGAATTAGATTTAGATAATTATGAAGAAGATAATAAAGAAAAAAATAATATGTTTGATCCTTTTGGATTAAACGAAGAAGTTAATGAAGAAGTTAATGAAGAAGACAATGAAGAAGACAATGAAGAAGTTAATGAAGAAGTTAATGAAGAAGACAATGAAGAAG
>Ga0310691_10007056_pt1 | contig 11822 bp, 3 predicted proteins | sample 176DNAGHGlowgp2_FD_203887 | JGI IMG/M metagenome (GOLD analysis project Ga0310691, IMG submission 203887) | Sheep rumen microbial communities from Palmerston North, Manawatu-Wanganui, New Zealand - 1766 DNA GHGlow gp2 (v2) (version 2) | ecosystem: Host-associated > Mammals > Digestive system >... | reverse complement strand
TCCCCAATCCCCAATCCCCAATCCCCAATCCCCAATCCCCATTTATATATCATATATTATACAATTAATAATTTATTAATAAATAATATTTTTAAATAATCTAATTTTAAAGATTTTTAATTTATTATTATATTTAATGGAAGAAATCATAAAAGAGGAAGAGGAAAATAATCAACAACCTCAAGAAAAAAATGAAGACGATGAAGAAAAACCTGAAGAAAAAAAACAAGAAGAAAATCAAGAAATAAAACAAGAAAAAGAAAAAAAGGAAAAAAAGCATGAAGAAGAAAAAAAAGAAGAAAATCATGAAGAAATAAAAAAGCAAGAAGAGGATAAAAAGGGAGAAAAGCATGAAGAAGAAAAAAATAATCAAAGGCAGAAAGTAAATCCCGGAAAAAATAAAAAAGAAGAAGATTCAAAAAATAAAAAAAAAGAAAAAGAACTGAAGCAAGTTAAAAAAAATAAGCTTGAAAAAAAAATAAAAGAAGAAATATTTATTTATTTTATTGCAAATCATGAAGAAAATAGTTCATTTAATGTTGAACTAGATAAAAGTGAATTTGCATCAGATTTAAAACTATTATCAGAAGATAATATTCAGTACAATAATAATAATTATAAATATTCAATATATAGATTTAAAATATCAAATTTTAAACCAGAAGATAAGAAAAATGTCAAGGTTAAACTTAAATATAAAATAAATAATAAAAATTATGACGCTAAAATTTCTATTAAGGATTTCAATTTCGATTTTGATTTTGATATTTTTTTATATGATATCAAGCTTAATTCAAATCCTCCTCAATATGCTCAATTTAAAGAACAGGATATATTTAAAATTTATATTAAATATTTAAGGGGCAATAATTTACTTCAAAGATCAGAAGAAAATATTAGTTTAATTTTATCAACTCTTAAATTTATCATATGCCAAAAAAAATATGAATTTTCTTTTTATTTAGAAATATTTATGGAATGTTTTGCCACCAAACTTTCTTCAAAGCTAATAATTGAATTTGACCCTAATAAAATTATTAGTCCTGTAACAATTGAAGAAAAAGGAATAGAACAGAAAGATAATATTTTAAAAGTCTATATTAAAAAATTTGAGGAAAAAATATCTTTGATTGAAGATAAAAATGATAAAATGAAATATAAAATTAATTTTTATAACATAATTTTAAATTTTTACTATTTCTTTGAGAAAGAAATATTTATTTCCCTTTTGAATGATGAAAAAAAACAGATGATATATATCCAATATTATTAAAAAATAATAATTTTAAAAACATAGAATTATCTAAAGAGCAAATTGAAAAATTAATCAATTTATCATCCAATTTCAATGAAATACTAATTGCTTTATCATTTAATAAAAATATTTTAATATTCCTTCAATTAATGGAAGAAAATTTTGATAAAATTTCTGATTTATTTAAGAAGGATTCTTCTGAGACAAAAAAGAAAAAATTAATATGTATGATATTATCAGCCCTAGTGATGAAGACAATTTGGAGGAAATATCAAAATATTATTTAAAATTATTAGAAGCTCAAATTAAAAAAAATAATAAAGTATTTATTATTTTTGGAAAAGAATTATTTGAAAAATATATAGAAATTTTTAAAGAATCAAATATACTATATATATTTCATCTCAAAAAAATATATCAATCTATTGAAAAAATAAATGATTTTAAAAATATAAAAATAAAAAATTTAGATAGTATAATTCACAAAAATGGACTAGAACTTTCTCAGAAAAACGAATTAACAAATATGGAAATTTTGGAATTCATAAATAAAGAAATAAAATTTAAATTATTTAATAAAACTACTATAAACATATTAGATGGATTAGATGATTCTTCAATTAATGATGAATTTTATAAAAAATGGAAAGAAATTAATATGAATGAGATTTTTGGTAATCAATATAAAGAATTGTTAGAAAAAATAGCTAATATTATTAAAGATATAAAACATTTTAAAATTTTATTAAAATTATTTAATATAAGTAAGGATGATAAATCAAAAGAATTTCATAAACATGGAATAACTATAATGCAAAACAAATATGTTAATTTATTACCGAATTATTATATGTATGAAGATGAAAATGAAGATGAAGATGAAGAAACAGGTAAAAAAGATAATACATCTTCCTATGATGATTTAATTGAATTAATATTTTTTTCAGATAAAATGAAGATTGATTTGAACAATTTTTTTAATAATTTAATTAAGAAAATTAATCCGAGAATAATTAATGATATATGTATCAAATTGTTAGAAAAAGATATTTCTAGTGATCTGAAAGATATTATTGCTAAATTTTTTATTGAAAATAGTAATAATGCAGATCCTCTAACTTTATTACAAATAATAGATAAGTGTCCTTCTTTATGCTTAAATATTTTAGGAAAATTTGATAAATATACGATTAAAAAAGAAGAATTTTTTGAAATAGAAGATACACAAAATATAAAATTATTTAGAGGTTTACTTGAAAGAAAATTATTGGAAAAAGAATTTAAACTTATAGAATATGTAAATAATAATTTAGAAATGATAAGTAGTTTACAAAATGAAATAGAAGAAGGAAACATTTATTATAGAGATATAAATCGTTTTTATTTAAATAATAAAAATGATGAATTAAAAAACAAATTATTAATAATTAGCTTAAATGATGAAGTATTAGCATCAAAACTCGAAAAAAAAATTGATGATTATTTCAGAGAAATAGAAACTATTAGAGAAGATTTGAATTTGGTGTTTAATGATTTGAGAAAATATCTTTTTGATACAGAAAAAGATAATATTACAATTTTAAGTGATATTATAGAAAAAATAAATACTGGCTATTTAAATTGTTATAAAAAAAAATATAAAGATAAATGTAAACAATTAATAAATACTTATAAGGAAAAAGCAAAAGAAAGAGCTTTAATGAGTACAAGCTTATTTTTTACTACAATATTTGAAAAAGAAAAAGAAATTACTAAAAAAGATAAAAAATGCATTGAACAAACAGAATTGAAGTTTAATAAATTAAATAATATTTTTTCAAATCAATCACTAAGATCATTAGACAAAGAAACTTTAGATTTATGCATTAATTCAATAAAAGGTAAGCAGGAAAATGATGTTATCAAAGAAGTTGATTTATTAATAAAAATTTTCAAAAGAGACATAAATAGTTCAGAATGGAATAAAGATAATATTGTTCAAAGTATGATAACTTTTTCAAAAAAAGAAGATATATATAATGTTGCAATAGCAATTTCTATATTCATTGATAAAATAGGAGCAAAAAAAAATATTTTATACCCAAAATTAGAAGAAATATCATCAAATTTAAAGAAATCTGATATGGAACAACTGGAAAAAGATATTTTAGATGCCATTAAAATCTTAAAACTATATAATATTGATATTGATATATTATATAATGAAAACAATAAGAATAATAATTATATAAATATTCTAATGAAATTAAAAGAACAATCATAGTCTATTCAATTTTTACTTAAAAGAACTGTTGACGAATGTCGTAATTTACAGGAATTAGTAGGAGAAATGGATAATGGGTTTTTAAGTTCAAATGATATATTAGATCTTGAAAAATGTGTTGAACTAATGAGTAAAATAGGAACTGTTCAGGCAATTAATGAAATGAATGATTCAGATATAGTAAGCTCTTTTATTAAACAAATAGGGAAATATAAAAATATAGAAATTTATTTTAATCAATATTTAAACAATTATCAAGAATTAAAAAATTTAATTTCTTTTGGTTTTGATAAATCTGAAGCTTCTAAACAAAAAATATCACTAATATGTCATAAGTCAACATTTATTTTAAAAAATGTAAAAAATGAATTTTTCAAAGGGAAATATTATGATAATTCTAAAGAAAATAAAATTGATATGGATTCTCTTCTTGAATTAAGGGATAGAGCCCAACTGACTAAAAAAGTAAAAGGTGATGAAGAAGAAAAAAAACTTTTAGAAAATAATAAAAGTTTTATTAAAAAAGTCTCTCAAATTTGCAATATTCATGATTTATTGTATCAAATATATATGATTGGCTATCCAGAAGAAATAAATGTTCAAATTAATATAAATGATTTTAAATCTAAATTTTCAGGATTTGGAAATAAGTATCATGATATTATTTTGAATTTAAAAAAAAAATTAAATGAATCAAAAAGAGCTCAATTAAATGCCTATAAAGAAAAGCCACTAATAAGATTTATTTATGGAAGGCAATTTAACTTGATTTATAATTATTTAATTAAAGCTATTGAAATAAAAAAGATTTCTCCATTTTTAAAATATTTGACAAATAATTTAATAAAAGAAGAAAATATAGAAATTAAATACCAATCAACAGAAAATTTATATGAAGATTTAATTTATAACATTGAAAAATATTTAAAGCAAATATTATTAACAAATAGTTTAACCATGGAAGATATTTATAAAGATAGTTTAATTAATTCTAAAGAAAGAGGAAATGATTTTAAAGGAGTCTTTTTATATTTATGCAATCAAAGTAATCAAATTGATAAAGATGTATTTCATATATACAAGCATCTCACTGGAAATACCCCTATTGCTCAAACAGTTTTACTTTGTAATAAGGAAACAACAAATGAAGAATTAGTAGCATTTTTATATAGAGCCATCTTATGTGAATTTTATTCTTGCTTCATTATTGGAGGTATTGAATTATTAGAATTTGATAAAAAGAGTAAATTACTTGAGATTTTAAATTTACTTTTATCAAAAGATCAAATCAAAATGAAATCTTGTTTAATAATTCTATACACAAGCAAAAATACTGATATATATAAAAGTTTAGATTTATTGAATTATAGAAAAATTTTAAATTTACCGAAACAAATAGGAAAGCTTAAATATAATAATGATGATAAAACTGAAATAATATCATCAGATGAATCAGGATTAGGAAAATCTACACAAATTAAACTACAAATAAAAAATAAAAATAAAAAATATATTTATTTCCCTTTTGGAGGAGTATTTAAGAGAGAAGAAGTAATTGAAAGATTAAAGAATTTAAATATTAATAATGATAGTATCATTCATTTGGATCTTTATGATACTGACCAAAATGATTTAATGATGGAATTTTTATTTTCAATATTAATAACTAAATTATATGGACAAAACGAAGATATATTTTATTTACCAAAGGAAGTAGGAATTAAGGTGGAAATTCCTAATGGATTTATTGATTTTATTAGCAAATTTCCAATATTAAAATTATTTGTTAATCATAAATTATTAATTAAAGAATTGCCTCCTTTAATAGTTCCAAAAGATTCTTTGACTAATAATATACAAATTGTTGCTAATTATCTTAAAGATTTTAAAAATAATAAAATGATTTATATTTTGATAAAATTACCCCTGAAGATTTTTACCATTATGAAACAAAAGAAAATGCTCAAATTTTGGAACAAGAAGAATGCCAAAAACTAATTTTTGATAAAATTAAAGAAAAAATTCCTTTACCAAATTATTATTAAATTACATCTTTTATTGATGTTTTAGCTACTCAATTTAAAAAATTTAATCAAAACTTTTATTTAAATGCACATACGCTCAAATCATTCCATAATGGAAATAATATGAAAATAAGGTCATTTATTATTGAAAGTTTTATAAAAATAACAAATCATTTTATTGAAGGAGCATTCACTAAAATAGTTAAAGACAAGAAAGCTAATAAAATGATATTTGGTGAATATAATGAAAGCAAAGACAATGAAGAAGGAATAAAAGCTTTATCAAATACTAAACATTCAGTAGTATCCTTTAAAGATATAGATCCTTCTTTATTATTCTTTCATGAAGGTAATGGCCAATTATTTAGTATTATAACAAATAAAAAAAAAACTGATAGTGAATATATTGATTTATGTAATTTAAAAAATTATCAAAAAATAAATCCAAATGAGGCTAGGGTTGAATTACCTGATTATAAAAGTTACACACATCTTCAATTTCTTAATGAATTAAAAGATATTTTAGATGTTAAAAATCCTGTAGAAAAAAAAGATGCTAGAGAAGGAGAAAAATCCTTAGAAGAAATTGCTGGGAATTATGTTTTCACTGCAGATAACTTTGTTAAAATGGTACTTATTTTATTAAAAATTAGAGCAAAGATTCCAGTAATAATGATGGGGGAGACAGGATGTGGGAAAACTTCACTTATTAGAAAATTATCAGAGATGATTAATGATGGAGAATGCAAAATGAAAATAAAAAATATTCATGCTGGTATCAATGACAGAGATATAATTGATTTTATAAATAATGAAGTCATTAAAGAAGCCCTAAAATTAAAAGATATTGAAGACCAAAAAGTATCAGAGCATGAAAATAGAAGAGAAATTTATTTCCCAAAGAAATTATGGGTATTTTTAGATGAGATTAATACTTGCAAATCTATGGGTTTAATTAGTGAATTAATGTGCAAAAATTCATGTCAAGGACAAGAACTTCCCGATAATATAGTATTTATAGCTGCATGCAATCCATATAGACATAGGGAAAAAGGAGTGACTGAAAAAGCTGGCCTAGAAATTACTCAAGCTTTTAAAGAAATGAAAAACTTAAATCCAAAGGAAATAGAAAAAATTCAAAAGGCTGCTAATAGTAATTTGGTTTATACTGTTAATCCTTTACCATATTCACTATTAAATTTTGTTTTTGATTTTGGAAATTTAACTAAAGAAGATGAAAAAAGTTATATTAAAAGTATTATTTCAGAACCAATTGAAAGATTATATAAAAAAAATCAAGAGAAAGAAATAGAAAAAGAAAAAGATAAAAATGAAAAAGAAAAAGAAATAAAAAAGATTAAGGAAAATTTCAAAATTTTACATAAATCAGCAAGGAAGATGATTTCTAAAGCTCAAAATTTTATAAGAGAGAAAAATGATATTTCCTCTGTTTCACTAAGAGAAATTAGAAGATTTAATATATTTTATGAATTTTTTTATGGATATCTAAAAAATAAAAAAGAAATGAATTTAAATTTACTTGAAAATAATAAAATAGATAATTCAGACAATGAATTTTATAAAAAATTAACTGAAATACAATTACATATATATTCAATTATTTTAGGTATTTTTGTTTGTTATTATTTGAGGATTACAAATATAAAAGAAAGAAATGAATTGAGGGATTTAATGAACACTAAACTAAGGAAACTTCATCCATCTTTTGAAAATAAAGATTTCCTAGATATTCCCCTAAGAGAAGAACTTTATATTGCAAATAATATTGAACTTGAAAGTGGTATTGCAAAAAATAGGGCTTTATTAGATAATTTATTTTCATTATTTATTGCTATAAATAATAAAGTTCCAATATTTATTGTTGGGAAGCCAGGTTGTAGTAAATCTTTAAGTGTTCAATTAATTAATAAAGCAATGAAAGGAACTTCATCAAATAATCAACTATTTAAACAATTCCCAAAAATAATATTGAATTCATATCAAGGCTCAATGGGCAGTACATCTCTAGGAGTATTAAAAGTTTTTCAAAAGGCAAGAAAAGCTTTAGAGAATCTAGATGACGAAGATAAAAAAAATAATATATCAATGATTTTCTTTGATGAAATGGGGCTTGCAGAACATTCACCTAATAATCCTCTTAAAGTTATACATTCAGAATTAGAATATGATTTAAACGAGGGAGATAAAAAGATTGCTTTTGTTGGAATATCAAACTGGGTTTTAGATGCCTCTAAAATGAATCGTGGAATGTTTCTATCTATTCCAGAGCCTGAAGAGGAAGATACTAAAGAAACAGCATTTATTATTGGAAAATCTTATGATGCTCATTTAGGTGAATTATATCAAGATTTATATCAAAATCTAGGAATAACATATTTTGGATATAAAAAATATCTTTTAGAAAATCATTCTGATGATGAAAAAAAAGATTTTCATGGTAATAGAGATTTTTACCATCTGGTAAAAAATGTGGCAAGAAATATTTTAGAAAAGTCCAAAGAAGGAATAATAAGCCATCAAACTCTATTAGAAATTTCAATTTTAAGTATTGAAAGGAATTTTGGAGGCTTACAATTTAATGATGATAATAATACAACATCTATCCAAGAAGTTAAAAAAATTTATAGAAGATTATATCCAGATTGTGAATTAAATAATAAGTTTGAAGTTTTAACACGAATAAAAGAAAATATTTTGGACTTAAAAAGTAGGTATCTACTTATAATCTCAAAATCTTCTGTTAGTACATTTTTATTGTCATCAATTTTATCTGATTTAAACAAAAATTATAGTTTATATATTGGTTCTCAATTTCCAAATGATATTAAAAGTGAGGAATATCCTTTAAAAATATTAAATAAAATTCAAATGCATATGGAACAAGGAAATATATTAATTTTAAAAAATTTGGAATCTGTATACCCAGCTTTATATGATTTATTTAATCAAAATTTCACTGAAGTTAGTAAAAAAAATTATGCTCGTATTGCTATTGGATCTTCTACAAATGCTTTTTCTTTTGTAAATGATAATTTTAGATGTATTGTAAGTGTTGATTATAAACAAATTAATGATGAAGAACCACCATTCTTAAATAGATTTGAAAAACAAATTATTTCTTTTGAGGATTTATTGGATAAAGAACTTTTAAATCTATCCAAAAAAATTTATGATATATTAAGAGAATTAATAACTTATGATAAAAATAAAATTAAAGGAATTAATTATGATCTTAAGAAGGTTTTTGCCAATTTTGATTTAGAAGAAATTCAAGGAATAATATATCAAGCTAGTAAAATTTCAAATAAAAAAGAAAAAGAACAAGAACAAGAACAAGATATAATAGATGAAGTAATTGCCAAGATTGCCTTAACTTTACCTCAAGATATTTTGATTTGTTTAAAATTTAATGAATTCAAACGTCATTATCCTCAAATAACAAACAAGATTATAAAAGCATATAATTCTGGTAAGCATAATAATCTAAAAGAATTTTTAAAAGTAATGTCTAATCCAAAAAATATCATTTATACTTTTAGTGGAAATTTAGATGTCATTAAAAATATTGATAATATTAAAAGTGATAAATTTGGTTATATAATAAATAATAGAAATATTTTTGAAATTAAGATTAGTTCTATAAAGTCAGAGAATGAATTAGAAAAAAAAATAGATGATTTTTTTAATGATGAAGAAAAAAAAATATGCTTAATAAGATTTAATCCAAATGAAGGTCCTTTTATTAACTATATTAAATTCTTTATTGAAAATAAAGAAAAAGATTTATCAAGCAATAAAAATGAAGCAAAAGAAGAAAAAATATTTATATTCATTGTTCATTTAGTAAGGATATTTGATAGAGATCCTTCAAAAAAAAAACAATTATCTTCCGAAGAAGAAGAAGAAATTAATAAAAAAATTCTTAAAGAAACTATATCTCATACATCAGAATATTACCAAATATTTATAGATGACTTAAATGGAAATTATAAATTTTCTATAGATGAAATCATTACAATGAGCCAAAGGGATTTATTAGAAAAATGTCTAAATTTGGATGAAGAATTAAAAAATAATATATATTTAACATTGAGTTATATGAACTATAATATTTCTTTTGAAGTATACAATTTAAATGAGACAGCATATTTTAAAAAATTGATGGAATATATTTCTAAAGAAGAGAATTTGAGAAAACTTATTAATGAATGCTTATTAAAAGAAGTTAATAATAGTCGAGATTTTATAAAACAAATATTTGAAAAGAAAGGTGCAGTAAATAAAGGAGACATTGATATAATAAGCATTATTCAAAAAAATTTATCCAAATGCTATAGAAAATTATTGAATGTATTATATTTTAAAGCAGAAAAAGCTGATTTTTTTTCTTCTTTATTATCTTCTTATATGAAATATGGAAATAAAATAAGTGATAATTCTGATTCTGAAACTAAAACCGAAACTGAGAATATTACAGAAACAGAAAAAATGATGGAAAAAAGAAATACTAATATTAAATCTATTAAAAAGATTATTGAAGAAACAAAAAAGGTATTTTTAAAAAATTTAAAATATAATGATGATAAATTAAATATAGTAGAAAAAATGAGAGCAAATACGATTAAAATAATTTTAGGATTAAAATTGCCAGGATTGAAAATGTATATTGAGTTAATTGTTCAGAAAATTAAAGCTTTAAAAAAAAATTATAAAAGAAATGAAAAAAATATAAGAAACAGCAGAAGTCCAGAAAATGAAAATGTAAATATAAATGCATATAACTCAAATTTAAAAAAATATAACGATTTAACATTAAAAGAGATTGGAAATATAGATTTATTTAATGAAATAATAAAAAAATTTGATGATAAAGATTTATTTTATGATTTATTATTAAAAGATTATTATACAATATTTATTTGTAAAAATTTCAAAAAAGATGATGATAAAAATTTTGTTAATTTACTTAAAAAAGTTTTGAAATTATTGGTTTCATTAAGGAGAAAGGAAGAAAATAGAATGAAAATAGAGAATGGACTTAAGGGCTTGGCAAATACAATAAATTGGGTAGAATCATTTTCAGAAGAAATTATAATAATATTGCAAGACTTTTATAAATTAAATAAAATAATTGATAATTTATATGATAAAATTCAGGAAAATACAAACAAGGTAAATATTAACACTAAAAATAATAATGCAATATTAAATATGATTGAATCTATTTTAAATGTTGTTAATTCTGAAGTTCAAAAATATATAGAAAAAGACCAAGATAATAATAAATTTTTCCAATTATTTAATACTATTACTGAAATTTTGAATCAAATTTTACAAATAAATATTAATTTAAGTTTAAATTCTAGAGAAGTTTTTTCTTTGCAAGAACTAATGAAAATAATTAACTTTCTTAAAGAAAATGATAAAGGTCAAGTAGAAAATATTACAAAGGTAATTCATTTTTTTTCAAAAGAAACATTACTTATGAATGAAGGAAATGAAAAAGATGCAGTCGAAGAAATAATTAATTTATATGATTTTCTAAATGAATTAGTTGGGGATAAAAAAGACTTCCATAAATTAATAGCCTTGATTTTGGAAAATGAATATAAAAAGATTACAAACATAACTCAACAATTAATTTTATTGAAGTTTATCTTTAAAGATATAAATCTTATATATTATAGTTCTCAACTGATAAAAAAACTAATATCTTTTCATAGTACACCAGAGGAAATGGAAAATCATTTAAAAAATCTTAAAAAAACAGATAAATACAAGGAAACTATCTGTGAATTTAATAATGAATATCTAGATGAAATAATTATAAATTATTATGAATATGAAATTAATAAATTTTTTGGTAGAATTTTAAATTTAAAATTTGAGGACAAAAAGAAGGAAGATAAAAATAAAAATTATTTTCCTTCATTATATAAAGATCCAACCAATAAATCATTAATTGTATTTGATTTACCATGTAAAATCTTTAAAGAATGTCTAGACTTTTTAGATGTTATGATAATTAATAAAGAAAATAATTTAGAAAATGTAAAATTATGTAAATTGTATTCTATAACATATATTAAAGTATATTTAAATAAATTTGTTCATTTTATTTGTACAGATTATAAGTCAATTGGAAATGTAAAGCCTATAATAGATAGTTTTTCTTTATTATCTTCAAAAAATTTGAGTAAAGTAATAAAAATATATATCCTTAAGTTATTTTTTAATTATTTTAATAGAAAATGGAATG
>Ga0310691_10007054_pt1 | contig 11826 bp, 12 predicted proteins | sample 176DNAGHGlowgp2_FD_203887 | JGI IMG/M metagenome (GOLD analysis project Ga0310691, IMG submission 203887) | Sheep rumen microbial communities from Palmerston North, Manawatu-Wanganui, New Zealand - 1766 DNA GHGlow gp2 (v2) (version 2) | ecosystem: Host-associated > Mammals > Digestive system >... | reverse complement strand
TTTAAAAGTGGAAGTTTTCAAAATATAAATGGTATGATGCTTACTAATCAAGAAATAGAAGTTTTAGATAGATATGAAATTCCTTATAAGCAGTGTAATAACTTAAAAGAAGTAATATATGAAATAGAAGAAGTAATTGGAGATTCTGATATAGTAGATGAAGATTTGGATTATATATCTTCTACTATTGCAGAAAGAGATTATTATCAAAATACAAATAAGTAAACTAAACTAGAAGTTGAGTGATTCAACTTCTTTTTTATTGTATAATTATTTTAGAAAGAAGGAATAATATGATTTATTTAGATTATAGTGCAACAACACCAGTTAATGATTTAGTAATTGATACTTATTCAAGAGTTTGTAAGGAGTTTATTGGTAATCCTAATTCATTACATTTATTAGGTGTAAAAGCTAAAGAATTAATAGATGCTTCTACTAATCAAGTTGCTAGTATTTTAGGAGTTAAGAGTAGTGAAATTATTTATACTAGTGGAGCTAGTGAAGCTAATAATACAGCTATTAAGGGTGTATGTTTTAAATATGCAAATCGTGGTAAACATATTATTACAACAGAGTTAGAACATTCATCAATTATAGCTCCTTTAAATTATCTTTCTAGTTTAGGTTATGAAATTGATTTTGTTAAATTAGATGAAAATGGTTTAGTTGATTTAGATGATTTAGATAGTAAATTACGAGATGATACAGTTTTAGTTACTATTTCTTCTGTTAATAGTGAAGTAGGAGTTAGACAAGATTTAAAAGCAATTAGTAAAATAGTTAGAAAAAATCCTAAAACTATTTTTCATAGTGATGTTACTCAAAGCATTGGTAAAGAGAAAATTGATTTTAGTTTATTAGATCTTGCTTCTATGTCAGGACAAAAATTCTTTGGAATGAAGGGAATTGGAGTTTTATATAAAAGAGATGGTTTAATCATTGAGCCATTAATTCATGGTGGTAAGAGTACAACTATATTTAGAAGTGGAACTCCTGCGACACCTTTAATTGCATCTTTTGCTAAAGCATTAAGACTAGCTTATGAAAATTTTGATGAAAAGTATAAACATGTTAAAGAGGTACATGATTATTTAATTGATAAATTAAAAGACTTAGATATTTATATTAATAGTAATAGTTTTTGTTTACCTCATATTGTTAATATTAGTTTAAAAAATATTAAGAGTGAAGTTATGCAACATGCACTAGAGGAATATGAAATATATATTTCTACACAAACTGCTTGCTCTACAGGTAATTATTCTAAAGCAGTTTATGCAGTTACAAATGATAAAGAAAAGGCTAGTAGAAGTTTAAGAATTAGTATTTCTTATTTAACTACTAAAGAAGAAATAGATGAGTTTATAAAAGCATTTGATGAATGCCTTAATAAACTTGGTTTTGGGAGATAATTATGAAGATTGTAAAGATTAGTGCTATATGGTGTGGAGCTTGTTTAATAATGAATAAAGTATGGAATAAGCTTAAAGAAGATTATGTGTTTGAATCAATTGAATTAGATTATGATATGGATGAAGATGAAGTTAAATCTTATGATCCTGGAGATATTCTTCCTTTATTTATTGTTTATGATGGGGATAAGGAATTAATTCGTATAACTGGGGAATTTAGTGTTGAAGAGTTTATTAATAAATTAAATGAAGTAGGTGTTATTCTTGAAAAAAATAATTAAGTTATGTAGTTTGTTTATAATTATTTTATTATTTCCTTTAGTTGTAAATGCTAAAGATAATAAAGTTACTTTATATTTATTTCATGGTGACGGATGCCCACATTGTGCTGCTGAAATAGAATATTTAAATAGTATAGAAAAAAAATATGATAATTTAGAAATTGTTAAATATGAAGTTTGGTATAACGAGGATAATTCTAAGTTTTTACAGGAAGTATATGAAGCATATGGTATTACTAGGAATGGGGTTCCAACTACAGTTATTGGTAATACTATTATGCAAGGATATGGTACTTCAACAGGTAGTAAAATAGAAAGAGCTATTCAATATTATTTAGAAAATGATTATACTGATCAAATTGCTAGAATAAAAGAAGGTACTTTTAATAAAGAAGATTTAGAAAATGGTTTTGAGAAAGAAGAAAAAAAATCAGACGAAGAAATGACTATTGAAGTTCCAGCGTTAGGTAAAGTTAATTTAAAGAGAGTATCTTTAACTAGTGCTGCGGTAGTTATAGGTTTAGTAGATGGATTTAATCCATGTGCTATGTGGATATTATTATTCTTAATTAGTGTATTAATTGGAATGAAAAACAAAAAAAGAATGTGGACTTTAGGTTTAACATTCTTAGTTACTTCGGCTTTAGTTTATATGCTAATAATGTTATCTTGGATACAAATAGCTGTTAAAATAACTACAGTAATTTGGGTCAGAAATATAATTGCGATTATTGCTTTGATTGGAGCTATTGTTAATATAAGAAGTTATATTAGAAGTAGAAAAGATAGTGGTTGTGAAGTAGTAGATGATAAAAAACGTAAAAATATATTTAGTAAGATAAGGAAATTTACAAGTGAAAAGAGCTTTATATTAGCAATTCTTGGAGTTATTGGACTTGCTGTATCAGTTAATTTAGTAGAATTAGCTTGTTCTGCTGGACTTCCTCTTGTATTTACCGAATTACTTGCTTTAAATAATGTTAGTGATTCTATGAAATTTTTCTATACAATTATATATATAGTATTCTTTTTATTAGATGATTTAATAGTATTTTTTATAGCTATGTTTACTATGAAAATTACTGGTATATCTACTAAATATAATAAGTATTCTCATCTTATTGGTGGAATAATTATGTTGGTAATTGGAGTTTTATTAATATTTAAACCAGAGTGGTTAATGTTTCAATTTAAGTAGTTTACTTATTATTAATTTTTAGGTATAATATATTTTAGAATAGAAGGAGTATTACATATGGAAGAAAAAGAAATGATAACTATACAAAAATCAGATAATACTACAATGACAGTAGAATTGGTCACATATTTACTTAGTGATGATTTACAAAATAAATATGTTGTTTACTCTAAAGGTGAAAAAACAGGAGTAGCTGATGATGAGATAATTTATGTTTCTAAATTGACACAGGATAATGGAATATTTAAAATCAGTGAAATAGTAGATGATAATGAATGGTTAACTGTTCAAAATTTATTGAAAAGGATAGCTAATGCTTAGGTGGTGATATTATGGGTATTGAAGAATTAGAAAAAGAATTAAAGGAATTAAAAGCTTTTGCATATGATTTGAATGGAGAATATGTAAAATTAACACAAAGGATAGATGAAGTAACAAAGGAAATTAAGAAATTAAAGGAAAATACAAAAGAAGAAATAAATCAAGAAGTTATTCAAATCCCAACACCAGAAGTAGAAGAACAAGTAGTTAGTGAAGAAGCTGCTCAAGTATCTGAAACTGAACAAGAAATTTCTGAAGAAGTATCAACAGAGGTAGTTCAAGAGAATGTTGTTGCTGAGCCTACAGTAGTTACTCCAATAGTACAAAACGAGGAAGTACAAGTAGCACCAGTACAGGAAGAAAATACTGAAGCTGTTCCTGGACCACAAGTATTAGATCAAAGCCCACTTACACCAGTTGGGATAGAACTTCCAAAAGAAGAAAACCAAGTATTTATGAAAGTTGATTCTAATGAACCTAGAGCTATTATGATAACTTCTTTCCAAAGTGAGAAATTAAAAAAATCAAAAGATGTAAATAAGAGTTTAGTAATAGATGGAGTTGCTGTGGCAACAGAAGAACAACAAGTAGAATTACCTAAAACAGATGAAACAGCAGTAGTTACTCCAATAGTACAACAAGTAAAGACTCAAGAACAAGAAATGAATGAAATGATGGAGCAAGCTCAACAATTATATGCTGAAGGTAAAACGGCAGAAGCAGAACAAATAACAGCTAAAATTTTAAGCAAAAATGTTAATGAAGCTGCATAATAAAAAAATTGAATATTAGTTAAAAAAGTTATTGAGAGGGAGTGTTTTAATGCATATTGTTGCAAAAAGAAAAGTTGCAGATACAGCAAGAGTATTAATGGTCATCTCAATAACTTTATTAGTTTATGGAATAGTTTTAAATATTTCAACTATTTTTGGTTTAGTAGATGCACCTAAAAGGGGAAAAGTAGAGGTACAAGAAACTAAAACAAATACTATTTCTATTACACCTTCTGATGGTAATGAGGTTGTAACTGATAATCCAGAAAGCAATGCTAATAGTAATAATAGAGTAGTTGATGATATTGATAAGGAAAATTTGAAACTTCGTAATGAGATAGAAAAAGAGTTTTCTATTAAAGTTAGATATGGAAGTGAGACAGAAGGTTATACAGTTGGTGGTGTAACAACTGTCCCAATAACAGATCCCAATTTAGCAAATAAAGTATTAAATGATTTATATAATACATTGAGTTTATATCCTAATGGACTGTTTAAAGAAATTAGGGATGGAGGAATTCCTCTTACTATAATACTAGTTAACAATTACTCAGAAAGTGGAATTACTGGTATAACAGATTCTAGTTATGATTATGCCAATATATCAATTGCTGCAGTATATGATTTTGCTGAATCTTTTTATCATGAATCATATCATTATATTGAAAGATATATGTTTAAAAGGAAAGCAAACTTCAATAGCTGGGAAAGTTTAAATCCTCAAAATTTTGTTTGGAGTACTATAGATGGTAGTTTATCATATAGTAATACATTTAAAGAAGATGCATATTTCGTTAATAATTATGCTCAAACTTCTGCTGAAGAGGATAGAGCTTCTACTTTTGAATATATGATGGCTAATACTAAAGCTAGTTGTTTAAATAGAAATAATAATGTTTGGTATAAGGCCACATATATGGCACTTACTATAGAATCGGTATTTGATACTGTAAGTCCTGATACAATAGAATATTGGGAGAGATTTATTAAAGATTAGTACAAGGTGGTTTAATGAAAGAGTTTATAATTAATGATGATAATTTAACAGAAGAAGATATAGAGATGAAAGTGGTTAGGGTTAAGGCGTTAGTACTTAATTCTAAAGGTAATATATTACTTGCATTTAACAATAATACATATCAATTTCCTGGTGGACACGTTGATGATAATGAGGATATTGATGAATGTATGAAAAGAGAGATAAAAGAAGAAATTGGAATTGATGTGGAAATAAATGAAGATCCATTTTTATCAATAGAAACATATGATAATAATTATTTTAATACTGGAAAGAAGGTATTAAATACAATTTATTATTATAGAGTTTTTACTGATTTAGAACCTGATTTTTCTAAGACAAAATATGATGCTTTAGAGATGAAAACGGATTTTGATTTATTTTATGTAGATTTTGCTAATTTAGAAAAATTTTTAATTAGTAAAATAGATTCTAATGAGATAGATCCTAAAATAGCTAGAGAAATGCTTCATGTTGTTAAAGAATATAATAAAATATATGGAGGAGAAATATGAAAGTATTAGTAACAGGAGGACTTGGTTTTATAGGAAGCCATACTGTAGTGGAATTATTAGAAAATGGATATGAAGTTGTTGTTGTTGATGCGTTGTATAATTCAAGTATAGATGTAGCTGATAAGATAAAAGAGATAACTGGAAAAGAATTTAAATTATATGTAGAAGATGTATGTGATTTAGGAAAAATGGATGAAATATTTAATAATGAAAGGCCTGATGCTGTTATTCATTTTGCTGCATATAAAGCAGTAGGTGAATCTGTTTCTAAACCTATTATGTATTATAGAAACAATTTAACTTCGACATTGAATTTATGTGAAGTAATGCAAAAATATGGATGTAATAAAATAGTATTTAGTTCTAGTGCTACAGTATATGGGGATCCTGAAGTTTTACCAATAACAGAGAATTGCAAAGTTGGAGGTACTACTAATCCATATGGAAGTACTAAGTTAATGAATGAAATGATTCTTAGAGATGTTAATGTTTCTAATCCAGAATTTAATGTAGTAATACTAAGATATTTTAATCCGATTGGTGCTCATAAGTCTGGATTAATTGGGGAGAAACCTAATGGTATTCCAAACAATTTAATGCCATATATAGTTAGAGTAGCTAGTGGTGAATTGAAAGAATTGAGTATTTTTGGAAATGATTATCCTACACATGATGGTACTGGAGTAAGAGATTATATTCATGTGGTTGATTTGGCTAAAGGACATTTAAAAGCAATAGAAAATATGAAACCGGGGGTTAACTACTATAACTTAGGAACAGGTACTGGATATAGTGTCCTTGATATGGTAAATACATTTGAGAAAGTAAATGGTGTTAAAGTACCATATAAGATTGTAGAAAGACGTCCTGGTGATATTGCTGAGTGTTATGCAGATCCAACTAAAGCTTATAATGAACTCGGATGGAAAGCAGAACTTGGTATAGAAGATATGATGAGAGATTCTTATAATTTTATATTAAAATGTAAAGAAGATAAATAATCTTCTTTTTTGTTGTCATATAATAAAAATTAATGTATAATATAAGTCGTTGGAGGAAATAATATGGCAAAAAAAGAAAATAAAAACATTCATGAATTAGAAATTAAAATCGAAGGTAAAAAATGGACAGATGCTATTGATAAGGCATTTACTGAAAAGCAAAAAACTGTAAAGGTTGATGGCTTTAGAACTGGTAAAGTACCAAGAAGTGTATTTGAAAAGAAATTTGGTAAGGAATCTTTATATTTAGATGCTACTAATTATGTATTACAAGATGCTTATAAGAAAGCAATGGAAGATTCTAAATTAGAACCAGTAGTACAACCAAGCGTTGATATTAAAGATATCGATGATAAGGGTGTTACTTTTATATTTAAAGTTATTACTAAACCAGAAGTAACAGTTAAGAAATACAAAGGTTTAAAAATTAAACCAGAAAAAGTAGAAGTAACTGAAGAAGAAGTAAATCATGAATTAGGACATTTATTAGAAAGATATACTGAATTAGTTAGTAAAGACGGAAAAGTTGAAAATGGTGACGTAGCTATAATTGATTTTGAAGGATTTAAAGATGGTGTAGCTTTTGAAGGTGGAAAAGGAGAAAACTACTCATTAGAAATTGGTTCACATACATTTATTCCTGGATTTGAAGAAGGAGTAATTGGAATGAAAGCTGGAGATACTAAGGATATAGATTTAGTATTCCCAGAAGATTATGGTGCAAAAGATTTAGCTGGAGCTAAAGTAGTATTTAAAGTAAAAGTTAATGAAGTTAAAGCTAAACAAGCTCGTGAATTAGATGAAGATTTCTTTGAAGATTTAGGAATGGAAGGAATTGACTCTGAAGCTAAGTTAAAAGAAGAAATTAAAAATTCTATTAAAGCTCAAAAAGAAATGGATGCTGAAAACAAATATGTTGATACAATTTTAGAAGAAGTTTCTAAGAATGTTGATGTTGATATTCCAGAGGAAATGGTTGAAGAAGAAATTGATCGTTTAATGGGAAGATTTGAAGAACAAATGAAGATGCAAGGAATATCACTTGATGTTTACTATCAATTCACTGGTAGTGATGAAAAAGCATTGAGAAGCCAAATGGAAAAAGAAGCATATAAAAATGTATTATATAGATTAATGCTTGAAGAAATAACAATTTTAGAAAAGATAGAAATAAGTAAAGAAGAAGCTGAAAAAGAAGCTGATGAACTTGCTAAAAAATATCAAATGAAGAAAGCTGATTTCTTAAAAGAATTTGGTGGAATTGAATTAATTCAATACGATCTACAAATGAGAAGAGTAGTAGATTTATTAAAAGAATTAAATAAATAATGATAGAAAACGCTATGCGTTTTCTTTTTTTGATATAAGTAAATTTTATAATAAAAAAAATACTATAAAAATTTAAATTTTTTCTTTCCAAAAATGACTCTTTCATTTATAATAGAAAACAGTATTTTAAAAATTTGGGGGTGAATAACCAATGAATGAAAAATTACTTGTTTTGATTATAAATGATATGGTTATATTCCCTAATAATGAAGTAAGAATTGAGTATGATAATACATATGATAAAGCAATGATAGACATTGTTGAAAAGATTGATGACGGGCTAATGTTAATAGTAAATCCTATTAACGATGATGGGGTTGATTTAACATCATTTCCTAAGTATGGAACTTTAGGAAGATTAAAATTAAAGATGAGTGTTCCTAATGGAAAAACAAGAATAGTTATTGAAGGACTTGATAGAGTTGAAATATCTGGTATAGAAGAAGATGAACATTTCTTTAAAGCAAATTATATGCCTTTAATAATTCCAAATAATGATAATAAAGATTATTTTAATATATTAATAAAATCATTAGAAAGATATATTTCAAAAGTACCATATATGGGTAATGCTATTATGAGTCAATTAAATAACGTGACTAACCTAAATGATTTATGTGATTTAATAGCATCTTTTTTACCAATAAATTATGAAGAAAAGAAAAAGTATATTACAGAAATTGATCCTTTAGTTAGAGCTAAAAATTTAATTGAGGATATGAATCGTGATTTAAAATTCGTTGAACTTGAACAAAAGATAGAATCTGAAGTAGAAAAGGAACTTGATGCTACTCAGAAAGAATACTTTTTGCGTGAAAAAATAAAACAAATGCAGAAAGAAATTGGTGATGAGGGTAATAAGGATAATGAAGTTGAAAGACTTAATAAAAAATTATCTAAATTAAAGTGCAGTAGTAAAGTTAAGGAAAAAATTAAGCGTGAATTAGATAGATATGATAGTTTGAATAGTAATTCTCCTGAACTTGGAATGGTGAGAGAATATTTAGATTGGATGTTTAATCTTCCTTGGAATAACTATACAAAAGATACTGATGATTTGGTAAAAGTTAAAAATATATTAGATGCATCTCATTATGCTTTAGAGGAAGTAAAAGATAGAATCCTTGAATATTTAGCAGTTAAACAAAATACTAATAATTTACGTAGCCCTATTTTATGTTTAGTAGGTCCTCCTGGTGTTGGTAAAACTTCACTTGCTATTAGTATAGCTAAGAGTTTGAATCGTAAAGTTGCTAAGATATCAGTGGGTGGAATTAATGATGAAGCTGAAATCGTCGGACATAGGAGAACTTATATTGGTGCTAATCCGGGAAGAATTATTCAGGGTATTAGAAAAGCTGGTACAACCAATCCTGTATTTATCATTGATGAAATTGATAAGATGACTAAAGATATTAAAGGAGATCCCGCTAGTAGTTTACTTGAAGTATTAGATCCTGAGCAAAATGATAAATTTTCTGATCACTACATTGAGGAAGAATTTGATTTAAGTAAAGTTATGTTTATTGCTACAGCCAATTATGTTGAACAAATTCCATATGAATTAAGAGACAGACTAGAGATTATTAATATATCTAGTTATACAGAATATGAGAAGTTAGATATTGCTAAAACACATTTGATTCCTAAAGAATTAGAAGAACATGGTCTTACAAGTTTGCAAGTTCAAATAGATGATGAGGCTATTCTTACATTGATTCGTAACTATACAAAGGAAGCTGGAGTACGTGAATTAGAAAGAATTATTGCAACATTATTTAGAAAAATTGTTAAGAAATTATTACTTGATAAGGATGTTGTTTTTTATAATATAGATAATTCTATGATAGAGGATTTTTTAGGCAAAAAGAAATATATTTACATGGAGAATAATGTAGATAATGAAGTTGGTGTAGTTAACGGAATGGCTTATACAGTATTTGGCGGAGACATTCTTCCAATAGAAGCCAACATGTTTAAAGGAAAAGGAAATTTAGTATTAACAGGTTCTTTGGGTGATGTTATGCAAGAATCGTGTCATATTGCATTAGATTATATTAAATCTAATATGGAATTGTTTGGAATAGATAGTAAGATATTTGAAAAGAATGATATACATATACATGTGCCTGAAGGTGCTGTTAATAAAGATGGGCCATCTGCTGGTATTACAGTAACAACTACATTAGTAAGTTTATTTACTAACAAGAAAGTAGATAAAACTATTGCGATGACTGGAGAAATAACACTTCGTGGTAAAGTTCTAGCTATTGGAGGATTAAAAGAAAAAGTAATTGGCGCTCATAGAGCTGGTATTAAGACTATTTATATACCAAAAGAAAATGAAAAGGATTTAGATGAGATACCTGAAGAGGTAAAAAAAGATATTCATTTCATTACTGTAGATAGATATGAAGATGTATTTACTTCAATATTTGGTGGTGATATAAATGGCTAATAACGTTGAAGTTAATGAAAATGATATATCAGATCTTGGAATTTTAAGTGACTTTGAATTGTTGTTAATATTAAAAAGACAATTATTAAATATATCAGAAGACAGTTTAAGAATAGTATATAGTGATATCGATAGTTATGCGGTATTTGTGGCAATTGTAACTACAATGATAAACGAAGAAAATGCTTTCTTATTTCTTAGTCCTGATTTTAGGATTAGAATAAGAGAAATATTAGAAATACATCGTTTTGATAATGAAAAGTATGATTTGATTAAATATATAAACGGGATTACGTTATCGTTGAATGAAATAGATAATTATTCTCCTGAATTTAAATCAACAGTAATTAATGATTATATGAGTGATCATGAATCAATTAGACATAGAAAGTATTCAACATTGCAGGAGTTTGGTGAAGATTTATCAGCTGATTATGCAGTTTATTATACATTAAGAGGAGTTATCAAAGCTAATTTTAGCGATTCGGAATTTATATCTTCAATATATTATTTTTTAGAGGAATTTCCTACTATATTTGATAATGTTGAATTTTTAGAAAGAACAAAAATTCAATTAGAAGAGATTTCTCAAAAATATAGTATTGTTGATCGCATTAAAAGAAAAAATTCTAAAGAAGCAAAACAATTATTGAAATGTTTTAATTAAGAAGAATAATTATTCTTCTTTTTTCATACTCTTTTTTAGGAGGATTATTATGAAAAAGAAAGTAACTTTTGAAAAAAGTATTGAATTTCCTACGATGATTGGGGAAATATGTGAAATATCTTTAGATCAAGAATTAAAGTTTACTAATGAATCGAATGTAGAAGGAGATTTACTTTTAACAGGTAAATATAAGATGACAGAGGCATCTAGATTAGAGGAAGATTTTAGTTATAAAATTCCTACAGAAATAGCTCTAACTGAAAAGGTGGACTTAAATACTACAAATATTGAAATATCCGATTTTTATTATGAAATAGAAAATGAAAATATACTTATATGTCATATTGAATTAACCATAGAAGGATTGGAATTATTAGAAGAAGATAATATAGTTTTAGAAAGAGAATGTGATGGAGATGATATGGTAACTAAAGAAATTGAAATTCCTGTATTAGAAACTAAGGAAGAAATAATAGAAGATGATAAAAAAGAAATTGATTCTACTGAACCAATTAATTCTTTATTTTCCAATTTAGATGATGAAAAAGATAGATATGGGACATTTATAGTATATATGGTAAGAAATGATGAAACAGTTAATTCAATAATAGAAAAATATCATACTACTATTGAAGAATTAGAAAAGTATAATGATTTAAAAGAAATAAATTTAGGGACAAAATTAATAATACCATTAATAAATGAATAAAGATTTATATGATTCATTAGAAGAAACATTGGGATATTTAAGAGATTATTATTTAGATTGGCAAGATTATATAGAAAGATTTTCTTTCCCTAGATTGGATTATTATTTTTTTATTACTAATATTAGTTCTTTTTATAAGAT
>Ga0310691_10007053_pt1 | contig 11826 bp, 6 predicted proteins | sample 176DNAGHGlowgp2_FD_203887 | JGI IMG/M metagenome (GOLD analysis project Ga0310691, IMG submission 203887) | Sheep rumen microbial communities from Palmerston North, Manawatu-Wanganui, New Zealand - 1766 DNA GHGlow gp2 (v2) (version 2) | ecosystem: Host-associated > Mammals > Digestive system >... | reverse complement strand
TTTATCCGTCATGATGCATTCCGTCATACCGGCATCGAGTGGTTCTTCTTTCCCGGTACGGTGGCCGGCTTGAGCGATCACATTCTCGAAGATTGTCCCCGTCTGGAGACTGTGGTGTTTGAATCGCGGCTTCCCGACACCAACATTGGTCCGGAGAGTTACCTCTTCGTAAACTGTCCCCGCCTTACTACCATCTTCGTGCCTACTAAGGATATGGCATTGATACGTGCCGGCAGGGAAATATTGAGAAAATATGATTGGGAAACAATTTTAAAGATTGCCGGTACTACGTCCTTTAAGGCTCATCGATGGCGGCAGTATGAGAGTGTCAGCGACAAAATGACCGACCGCGTGCTCTTTGCCGATGAAACGGTGCGCAGGATTTGCGTGAGCCGCTGGGACCGTGACGGCGACCATGAATTGTCGGTCAGTGAGGCTGCAGCTGTCAGGCAGTTGGGACTGGCCTTTTGCGGCAATTCCGAGATAACCGCCTTCGACGAACTGCGCTTTTTCACCAGTTTGGAGGAGATACCGGCCAGCGCATTCGAAGACTGCCGGCAACTACGGACGGTGCGCTTGCCCAACTCTGTAAAGACGATTGGCGACTGGGCGTTCGCCAATTGTTTCTCACTCACCGAAATCGACATGCCTGACCAGTTGGTGAAAATAGGGACTCATGCGTTCAATACGTCCGACCTGCATAAGGTCTTTATCCCAGCCGGCACTACCGATATCTCTTCTTCGGCCTTCTTCCAAAATGAGCACCTCACATCGGTTGAGGTAAGCCATGACAACCCTGTCTATGACAGTCGGGAGAACTGCAATGCCATCATAGAGACTGCAACCAACAGACTGCTTGTGGGGAGTGTTACGGCCTTCATACCGCGGTCGGTGTACCGTATGTCTGATGAGGCTTTTGTGGGCTATCACCGCGATACGCTTACACTGCCCGCCCAATTGGAGAACATCGGTACCTGGGCCATGTCCAGCCATTTTAACCAAGTCATTTTCGAGTCGCCCACACCGCCTTATTACAACTTCAGAGAGGGAGTGCCCCATTTCATCCAAGCCAAATGTGTGTGTGTGCCTATAGGGGCCGGCGATACATATCGCCATACCAAGGGGTGGGAGCGGCTGCCCATTGAAGAGCGCCCCTTCGCCGCCCCTGTCTCCTACCGTTCTGTGCTCCAATGGCCTTCGCCAACTCCCACTTTTCCGCTCGTCCTGCCATCGTCTCACAATGCACCTGTCCTCCAGTGAGGTGGGTGTTTTGTGTGAAAATTGTATTTGAACTAAATTGAACCAATAATCGTTCATCTTGTGGGCGTTTTTTCCACTATTTTTGCACAAAAGTGTTCTGTAAAAACAAAAAACCAGCTCACAACGAACGGTCTTTGAAATAGTTTTAATATCTTTGCATCTGTCATTTTACCGATGACGTGACATAGAGATGAGCTATTAGGCTTCACCCGTCAGAGAATCTGCAAATTCCAAGTGGCAAGGGTAAGTTTGAAAGCTGTTTCTTCTGTAGTGTATATCCATGCCTTTTTCTCTTCAGTAGAGAAAGGGTTGTCTGTGTATGGCTACGGGTGTGAGCTGGTTTCATTCTTTTTGCTACGGGTATTGCAGAACCTTCTGACAGAGAATGAGAAGGTTCACACCTTTTTTGTGTGGCAGAGGTATTCGTATGAATAAATAGAATTCTAATTATAATACTTATCCTTATGAAAAAACTACAACACATTAGTTTCATCATGACTCTCTTGCTGTGTCTGATGCCGGCTGTGGCATGGTCGCAGGTCAATGTGGATCAGATGATTTATGGTTCATGGATGATGAAGTCCTACTATCAAAGTGATTATACTACGGCCACGCCTCCTTCTGCTGACTCCACTGATAAACAATGGTATGAGGAAGGCTTTGATGATTCTTCGTGGGGGAATCTGACAGGGGCTATTGAAATTGAATCTGAACCTGCTTGTTACTATCTCCGTCAAGAGGTGATTATCGATAAAGACGAATTTGTCGATACATCTGGTAATTTAGACATTTCTTTGTCTTTTGACAACAATGTAGAGGTTTATTTTAATAGTATTCAAATTGGATCTTTTGATGGCGAGAATTATGGATTTTTCGTTACCGTCTCAATACCCTGGAGTGGTATTAAAAACGGAACCAACACACTTGCCATCTATTATGAAAATGAGGGCGGTCCTGGTAGTCTTGACTTGAATTTTGAGGGAATTGGGTGGAATCCATGCTGGAGTTGGACAAATCAGAATAATGGAATTGCCTCAATGAAATGTTTAAGAGGTGAATCATATATTGACCCGGATTCTATAAAGATTGTCAATATCGATGCCTCTATGCAAAATTGGAATGGAGAGAGTTGCAGTGGCTTGTTTTCTGGTCAGACGTCGCTCACCCAAATCAATAACCTTAGCAATCTGAACACCTCGAGTGTGACGGACATGTCGTATATGTTCTCTGGTTGCTCAAGCCTGACCAGCCTTTACCTGAGCAATTGGGACACCTCGAGTGTGACGAATATGTATTCGATGTTCTCTGGTTGCTCAAGCCTGACCAGCCTTGACCTTCCTGCCAATATTCAAACCCTTTATCCACACATGTTTGAGTTTTGTACTAATCTGCGAACGCTGAATCTACCGGCCAGTATTACAGAAATACAAGAATGGACGTTTGATGGTTCTTCTATTGGTGAAATCATTTTTGATGACAATATAACCGCCGTTCCCAGTAATGGCTGTTGGGTTAACGGAATAAACGTATACGTTCCCGCCAACATGTTCCCTGCCTTTAACAGTAGTCCTAATTGGACGAAGGACATGGGCTGGAACATATCTACTAAAGAGCCCAACCCCGGCGATTGGCTTACTGTAGAAGTGGTGTGCCGCCCCACCCAAGCTAACAATGGACAAGACCTGCATGATGTGTTGCTACAAAAAGGGTATGCAGAAGATGACTTCCCGAACATTTACGCTCTGAAGATAGTAGGCACCATCAACAGCTATGATGTCATCCTGATGCGCAACAAACTGATTAATCTTCAACATCTCGACATTTCAGAAGCCAGAGTGGTGTATAATGAAAAGGAATATGTCACGGGATACAATACGGAGGATGATGTGATCACCACCAATTTCTTCCAGGGATGGACCTCGCTTAACACACTCATCTTGCCGAACAGCATAACAGCTATCTACAACTCTGCTTGCCCATCAGTGGAGACTCTCGCAAAAGTGACTGTCTTCGACAATGTGGAAAGTATTGGTGCAAGTGCTTTCGCTAATTGCAGTAATTTGAGAACAGTCTCTATCGGTGATGGTTGTCGGACCATCGGAAATGAAGCTTTCGCCAATTGCGGGCACTTGAGTACAGTCTCTATCGGTGATGGTTGTCAGAGTATTGGTGCAAGTGCTTTCGCTGATTGCAGCAGTCTACGACAGATTGACTTGCCACAGACACTGACGGTTATAGGAAATAATGCTTTCCAATATTCTGGTCTTACCTCTATTACCCTCCCCGAGGGTATAGAAACTATACATAGGGGCACATTCTATGGTTGTGGCAGCCTTAAAGAAGTTAACTTCCCCAGCAATTTGACAACCATCGAAGACGAAGCTTTCAACTTTTCCGGCCTCCAAGGACTCGAGTTCCCAACCTCACTTGAGACCATTGGAACGTATGCCTTTGCCAATAATGGTAACCTCAGTTCAGTAGAGTTCCCCGATGATGTGGCTGGCGGTGAAGAAAATTGGGTGAAGCTTCAAAGTATTGGATATGGAGCTTTTGAGAACTGCACATCGCTAAAGATTGTCATCCTGCCAGAGTTTGATGGCACCATAGGCGATCATGCATTCGCCGGTTGTAATGCTATCACCGACTACGAAATGAAATGGTTCGACCCGAAAAGAAACACTTCGATGGAGACTTTCTCCAACTATCGCTCCGCCGAACTTCATGTGCAGCCCGCCGCTTTCAACAATTACTATTGGAATACGGAATGGAGCCAGTTCTTACGCATTACGACCGAAGCCATAGCCATACCAGACAGTGTAGGCGGCGGTGGTGGCGGCAGTGGCAACGGTCAGATTGAAAGCAACGGCAAATGGACCACAAACAACGATAATTCGCTCGAAGATGGCGATCGCTATGATGCTGTAGACCTGAACATGAACAGTGGCTCTTCCATGGAAGTGAAGGGCGATGATGTGCAGCCGTTTACCTATGTCTACATGAAGGGTGACGGCGACGGTTGCTTCGCCAGCCTTATCGACCATGGCAACATTACCGTGGAACGACTGTTCTTCGACATCAGTGTGCGTCCAGGCCAGTGGTATTTCTACACCTTCCCGTTCCGTGTCAAAGTGAGCGACATCGTGGCTCCCGGCAAGCATATCTTCCGCTACTATGATGGCAACGAACGTGCCGCCAACGGTTATGGCGGTTGGAAGAACCTGCCTGAAGGCCAAGAGTATCTCGAGCCCGGCAAGGGATACATCTTCCAGTGCAATGAGGAGGGTGTGATGAGAGCAGAGGCCGTAGAGCCCGTTTTCGACGGTCAGGACAAGGCCAATGAGCTGGAGGCATTCGTTGGCGAGGAGGAGGCCAACTCAGGATGGAACCTGATGGGCAACCCTTATCCCAGTTATTTCGACCTGAACGTGACGGGCTACACCCATCCTGTCACCATTTGGAACGGATGGGATTATGACACCTACCGCCCAGGCGATGATGACTATATGTTCCATCCCTTCGAGGCTTTCTTCGTGCAGAAACCTGCCGATGCCTCAGAGGTCAATTTCCCGACCACAGGACGCTATACTTACAACTCCGCTCTGCAGCACATGTCACAAGCTCCGCGCTTGGTGAATAAGGAGAATACGGATAGAAAACTTATCAACCTGACACTGAGCGACGGCATGCACACCGACCGCACACGCGTAGTGTTCAATGGTCTGAAAAAAGATGCCTATGAGACGGGTGATGACGCAGCCAAGTTCTTCTCCACGGGTGTGATGCAACTTTATACTGTTGATGCCGCAGGCACCTGCTATGCCATCAACGAGCGGCCCGAGGGTGAGGTGAAAGTGGGTGTGCGTATCGCAAAAGATGGCTCTTACACAATCGCCGCACAGCGCATGGACCGTGCCGTCCTGCTCAAGGACCTGCTCACAGGAAAGACCACCGACCTGTCGGAGAATTCCTACAGCTTCGAATGCGAGGCTGGCACCTACGACAACCGATTCCTGCTGGTACCCAATACCGGTGTGGATGAAATCAACGAGATGGCTTCCGAAGGCATTCTCGTAAAAGTTGCAGAAGACGGATTGCTCATCAACGGTGCAGAGCTTGCCGATGTGAAGGTCTATCAACTCAATGGCACTCTGGTGAAAGCCATTTCCGACAATGGCCTGACCAAACTGCCGAAGGGTGTGTATCTGGTGAAAGTGAACAATATGACTACCAAGGTGACCGTAAAATAATAACAGCTGCCTATGTGGACCATAAAAAGAAACTCCGCCATATTGCTGCTCCTTATCATGGGAGCGGCCTATGGCATGGCGCAGGATGATTTCAATCCTGACAATCCACCTGAGCCATCCGCGCAGCAACTGACCGTATATCTGAGCTGCTCGCCGGAGGAGGCAGGATGGACGGAAGGAGAAGGTACGTATCAATATGGCGATGCGGTGACCATCCGTACCGGCTCAAACGATGCTGAGAGATACACGTTCCTGTATTGGACTGCCAATGGAGAAGTGGTAAGCGAGTCGGCGGATTATTCTTTCACGATGGGTGCTGAAGACTTGGACATCGTGGCTGTCTACCGTGACTCCCAATCGTACTATGTGAACCTGAGCTGTTCGCCAGAAGAGGCTGCCGTGCCCTGGTTCTCCTGGGGTGACGGCCACTATCAGGAGGGTGATGAGGTAACAGTTAACTTCAACTGCGGTGATTCCGACCGGTTTGAGTTCCAGTATTGGACGCTTGATGGAGAAATAGCCAGCTATGACATGGCGTATACCTTCACGGTGACAGGTGACGTGAACGTCGTGGCGGTGTTCCTGGACAACAATGACCCGGATACTCCCTTTGACCCGGAGAATCCTGCCGAGCCCAACATGCCGGAGGAACAGGAGGAAGGACCCTTCCTCTATCTCCAAACCAATCCAGAGGGTGCTGGCTCGTTCGATTTCGAAAGCGGCAGCCATGTGGATGCAGGAACAGAGGTATGCATTACGGTGACGGCCTATGAGGACTATACCTTTACTGGTTGGTATAATGGAGAGGAAATGCTCTCCGAAATCACTGAACTCTACTTTGTGATGCCAGAGGAGGATGTTACACTCACAGCACATTTCGAGTACACACCCGCTCCGGAGCCACCTTATGACCCAGAGAATCCCGCAGAGCCGGGAGAACAGGTGATTGACGATGGCAGCATTCTGCATTGGGGACAAGACAAACCCTGGCAGATGCGGTATGTTTACCAGGAGGTGGACGAGGGCATGGCACCTAACGACAACTGGTATTCAGTAGACTACGATGATGACGGATGGGAAGTCTTGACCGGTCCGGTAGACAGAAGCTCATGCGAGCATTTCGGACTGGGAGAAGGCAATTACTTTGACCTGACACAAGAGGGCAGTCGTCTCTATCTGCGCCGCTCTTTTGAAATAGAGAGTCTGGAGGAACTGCCGGAACCGCTGTTCTTCGACCTCGTGGCCGATGACAGGGCCGATGTGTATCTCAATGGCGAGTTTGTCGGCTCGAACGTCGACAATGGCTTTGAGTATCGTTTCTTCGTCGAGAAGAGTAAATTCGTGGAGGGTACTAATTTGCTGGCCATTTATTACCAGGATGAGTCGGGCGAGGCTTATCTCGACTACCGGCTGATACAAGGTGAGGAGGCAGAGGTGTCGCCCTACACGGATGAGCAGGGTGTCACCTATGAACTGAATGAGGAACAGACGGCATGGACCGTGACCGGCAAGAACTGGGACGAGGGCTACAGCGAGATTACCATCGCCAATGAACTCTTCGGCACTCCTGTGACTATTGTCGGCAGCAATGCCTTCGCTGGCCATTCCTACATTTCGTCGATTACCCTGCCGGAGAACTTGACTACCATAGAGACAGGCGCATTTGGACAGACAGGCATTTCCTCTATAGAGATTCCTGCAAGCGTGACCACAATAAACACGTTCAACGGTGTTCCGGCCAACCCGTTCTACGGATGCTCCAACCTCGCTTCGATTACCGTTGCCGAAGGCAATACGGTCTATAGCTCTCCCGAGGGTAGCAATGCTATCGTGGAGACGGAGACCCAGACTTTGGTGGTGGGATGCAAAGAGACTGTGACTCCCGAGGGTGTGACAAGAATCGGTGATGCCGCTTTCCATGATCTTGAGGGATTGAAGAGTATCACTATTCCAGCCAGCGTGACTTCTATCGGCGAGGGTGCTTTCTGGTCGGAGGGCTGCAGTTCTGAGTTGAGGACCGTGACAGTGGAGTCCACCACTCCCTTGGATATCTCCTCACAAGGTTATGACCCCTTCGGTGGCACTCCCAAATATGTGCTTTATGTACCTGTGGGCACCAAGAGCCTTTACCAAGAAGCTGAAGGTTGGAATCAGTTCGAATATATTCTGGAGATAGGCGAGGATGATCCTGAGACGGTAGTCTTGAGAGACGGCGAGCCTTATGAGTATTATGACTATACCTATGCTTCTAAGGTGAAGTATATCCGCTCTTTCAGCAGCAAGGTAAAGGGCAACTATCAGTGCTGGTTCGTGCCGTTCGACTATACGGTGACGGAGGAGGATGCCAAGAACTTCCAATTCTATAAGATTCACATGATAGCCGGTTCCAGTGAGCCTGGAATGGTGGAAGATATGTCGAAGATTTATATCTATATTGTGGAAGTGCTGAGCGGTGAGACGCTGAAAGGCAACCGGCCCTATGTGGTGAAACCTCTCAATGTACTTACAGACTATGAATTTGAGATGCAGGATGTGGAACTCATGCCTATAGAAGAAGACAGTAGAATGCACCTTGAGACCGCTGAGACGGCATTCGACTTCTATGGCATTTATTCCACGCATAAGCCTTCTGCCTCAAATGAATGTAAGAGTCTCAACACCCAGGGACAAATTGCATGGATACCTTCCACTGCCACACTGAAGTCCTACCGTTGGTGGATGAGCATCACACCAAAGGAAGATATGGCTGACTACAGCAATACAACCTTCATCCTTGTCGATGAGAATGGTGATACCTTGTCCATCTCCTCACCTGATGCAGGAAAGATGAGTGACATGGAAGGCATCTACACGACTGACGGCTTGCGGCTCAATGCCCCCGCCCGTGGTATGAATATTGTTAAGATGCGTGATGGAAGTGTAAAAAAGGTGATGATAAAATAGTAAAATGTATATGAAAAATAATTATGATAGACCCTTGACAGAGATTGTTGTCGTGAACACCTGTGCTGTAATGGATGAAATTATAGGGGAAGGGTCGGGACAGGAATTTGAAGCTAACCGCTTTCATTTTCCATTTGATGATGAAGCGGAGGTAGGCAAAAGTCCTATCTGGGATGACGGAGAAGACTCCAATCAATAGCCTATAGATACTAAGCTTTATACCTTAGAGCGGAGGGCGCGCTAATTATGACGCACCCGACGCTTTCTCATCCCATTCAGGGACTGATGAGAACTAAAATTTTCAGTCAATATTGTAAACTTAAAATTGTTACACATGAATATTTTAGAAAAAAAACAAATGCATCGATTGACTTGCCTTTTCGCTATTTTGATGATGGCTTTATCTGTTCATGCCAAGGATCACGAAAAGTATTGGAACAGGTTTATCAACGTGGGCTACTCAAGCATGAGTATCGAGCAAGGGCAGTTGCCCAAACTCTCGAGCGACATCGGAGCTTCATTCAGTGTGGGTACCACTTACCACTTGCATAAGAAACCTATCGCCAATTGCATGTATATCGGTTTGGATGCCACTTGGATAGACCTCAACTACACCAATTTCAAGCCCAAGGGGGGTGACCAGATACATAAGGCTGGTATCGGCATGCAGTTAGGACCGTCTATCACCTTCACTCCAGTGAAAAGACTAAACCTGAGAGCCTATTTCAGATATGCCCCTACATTCTCCGCCTCATACAGCGAATCGGGAGGTGATTTTGAGTTCGATGACGTGAATTGCGCTTATGCATCGATGTTCGTCACAGGCGGCGCCATCAGCTATGGTTTTATCGGTGTGGGGTTTGAAGCCCGTTTCGGCAGTGCCAAGCATGAGCCTATCCTTCGAAATGAATACAGCAAATACGACAGTTCTGACAAGATTAATACAGATTTCAGCGGATTCAGAGCCTACCTCAGCTTCAGATTCTGATTAAGGAACATGGGGACTCTCGTGATTCATGATGCCTCGGAGACAGGTCAATGCCTGTGCCCGTGCCACACGAGATAGGCGATGAGCACGAGTGGATCATAGTTACTATGTTTGCGAGTGCTAACACCCCGCCTTCTGGCGACAACATGCAAATAGGGCGGGATTATACTGCAAAACATAGCCGAATTGTGGAGTGTTCCGCCTGCGGCGGAAAGGTTTTCTTAGGCATGGGCTTCTCCGTTGGGAAGCGCGCCATGACCGAATACATCATCAGCTGAGCTACAGCGAGATTGTGGATTAGCAGAACCGTCCCCGCGATCCACTTCAACGAACTCGGTGTGACCGCCCTGTGGTTCACCCCTGTGCTGGAGAACAACTCGCCCGACAACGACCACGGCTTCAGCACCTACCATGGCTATGCCACCACCGACTACTACAAGGTGGCCCCCCGCTTCGGCACCAACGATGAGTACCGCCGCCTGGCAGAAAGACTCCAAACTGTCGGCCCGCAACAGCTATCTCAAGACGGTGATGGACTTCAGCTTCTTCGACAAGCTGAACCAGGTCAAGAACGAGGAGACCGACGGCTGGTGGAACGGCTACAACCGTATCTACAACAGTCCGGTGTACGACTATCTCTATGCCAATCCCTCCAATGTGATGGCCTTCATCGAGAACCACGACACCGACCGCTTCCTGGGCAACGGACGCGACTCGCTGGCCCTGAAGCAGGCGCTGGCCCTGCTGCTCACCATCAACCGCACCCCGCAGCTCTACTACGGCACGGAGGTTCTGATGAACGGCACCAAGGAGGTGACCGACGGCAATGTGCGCAAGGATTTCCCCGGCGGCTTCCCCGGCGATGAGCACAACGCCTTCACCGCCGAGGGCCGTACCAAGGCCGAGAACGCCATGTTCACTTGGTGCAGCCGTGTGCTACACTGGCGGCAGCACTGCAAGGCCGTGACCGAGGGACGCCAGGTGCAGTTCACCCCGTGGAAGGGCGTGTATGTCATTGCACGCCAGCATGAGGGCACAACGGTGCTCACCGTGCTCAACGGCACCTCGAAGCCTGCTGTAATGGAGGTGGCCCGCTTCGCCGAGGTCATCGGCGGCCACACCGTAGCCAAGGACATTACCAATGGCCGCAACGTGCGCATCGACAAGGATGTGAATCTGCGGCCCCGCCAAACCATGATACTCGAATTCTAAACGCTGTTTCCTGCCGGGGCGATTGTCCCCGCACAAGTAGGATATTTATCGCATGCGGCCATGGACCCACAATGAGGTTCATGGCCGCATGAATATTACAATATGATTGCAACAGCCGCCTGCAACCGGATTGTAACATGATTCAATAGGCCGAAAACCGCCCAATGCGTAATTTTGCCGAAAAAACAAGACTATGACGCAAAATTACGTGATGATTGTGATGAAGCTGCTCGGAGCCCTGGGCTTGCTGATCTATGGAATGAAAATGATGAGCGACGCGCTCCAGAAAATGGCAGGCCCCCAATTGCGCCACATTTTGGGACGCATGACAACCAACCGCGTTATGGGCATGCTCACCGGCACATTCGTGACCTGTGCCGTGCAGTCGTCGTCGGCCACCACGGTCATGACGGTGTCGTTCGTCTCGGCCGGACTGCTTACCCTCTCACAGGCCATCTCGGTCATCATGGGGGCTAACATCGGTACCACGCTCACGGCGTGGATCATGTCGCTGGGCTATAACGTAGACCTCACCAATGTGGTTTTTCCCGCATTCCTGGTGGGCATCGTGCTCATCTACCGCAAGCGGTTCCGCTTTGTGGGCGATTTCCTCTTCGGCATCGCCTTCCTGTTCTTCTCGCTTGTCATGCTCAGTGCTACGGGGCGCGAAATGGACCTGGAGCACAATGAGGCCGTAGTGGCCTTCTTCGCTTCGTTCGATACAGGCAGCTATTGGACCATTCTATCCTTCCTGGCCATCGGCACCATCATCACTTGTATTGTGCAGTCATCGGCCGCCGTGATGGCCATCACCATTCTGCTGTGCTCCACGGGGGTGCTGCCCATCTATCTGGGCATCGCACTGGTGATGGGCGAGAACATCGGCACCACCGCCACCGCCAACCTGGCTGCACTGGGGGCCAATACCCAAGCCCGGAGAGCCGCTTTGGCACATTTGGTCTTCAATGTGTTCGGTGTGATATGGGTGCTCTGCGTGTTCTATCCCTTTGTCGACTTTGTGTGCCATTTGGTGGGCTACGACCCGAAGACGGGCGGACAGACCGCCCTGCTGCCTGTGGTGCTGGCCATGTTCCACACTTGTTTCAATATCACCAATACAGCTATTCTGATCGGGTTCATTCCGCAGTTGGAAAAGTTGGTGTGCTGGCTGCTGCC
>Ga0310691_10007052_pt1 | contig 11828 bp, 9 predicted proteins | sample 176DNAGHGlowgp2_FD_203887 | JGI IMG/M metagenome (GOLD analysis project Ga0310691, IMG submission 203887) | Sheep rumen microbial communities from Palmerston North, Manawatu-Wanganui, New Zealand - 1766 DNA GHGlow gp2 (v2) (version 2) | ecosystem: Host-associated > Mammals > Digestive system >... | reverse complement strand
GGCTATTATGAAAAAATTTATCTAAATCAGGAGGAACGTGGAAATGACAAAGATTGCAGTACTTGGCTATGGCACGGTGGGGAGCGGAGTTGCCTTATGCTTTGACGAAAATGGTGCCCAGATTGAAGACAGTTGTGGGGACAAGATAGAGATTAAATACATACTGGATCTTCGTGATTTTCCCGGAGATAAGCATGAAGATAAAGTGGTTCATGACTTTGATATCATCTTAAACGATCCTGAGGTTGAAGTTATATGCGAGACCATGGGAGGAATCGAGCCTGCATTTACTTTTGAAAAAAAAGCTCTCATGAGCGGAAAGAGCGTATGTACTTCAAATAAGGAGCTGGTTGCAGCACACGGACCTGAACTTGTTGAGCTGGCTGCACAGAACAATGTAAGCTACCTCTTTGAAGCAAGTGTTGGCGGCGGAATCCCGGTTCTTCGTTCAATGAATGATTCAATAAGACATGAGAAAGTAGATTCCATAACAGGAATCCTTAACGGAACAACAAACTATATCCTGACCAAAATGGATCAGGAAGGCGCGGATTTTGACAGCGTGCTTAAGATAGCTCAGGAAAAGGGTTATGCCGAGAGAAATCCCGAGGCTGACATCGAAGGACACGATGCCTGCAGAAAGACAGCGATTCTTGCTTCAATAATGAGCGGACAGTTTGTTAAGTACGAGGATATTTATACAGAGGGTATCACAAAGATATCCGGTGAAGATTTTGCTTATGCAAGAAGCCTTAAGATGGCGATCAAGCTTCTTGGAAGCTGTAAGAGAGAAAATGGTAAGTTCTTCGCGATGGTTGCTCCTTTCATGATTCCTTTTGATAACTCACTTGCAACCGTAAACGGAGTATTTAATGCAATCGATGTTCACGGCAATATGCTCGGTGATGTTATGTACTACGGAAAAGGCGCAGGAAAGGAAGCTACTGCTTCTGCAGTAGTTGCCGATGTTATCGATATCGTAAAGCATAAGGGAAAACATATCGACTGGAACCTTAAGAACGTAGAAGCAACAGTAGCATCCAAGGATGATGATGAAAGAAGCTTTTTTGTAAGAGCTGATGAGGCATCAAAAGATAAGGCTAAAGAGCTGTTTGAGGGACTTAGCGAGGTTTCATGTGATAGCGTAAAAGGTGAGTTTGCATTTATCACTTCTGAGATCACAGAGAAGGAATTTGAGGCTAAGTACAAAGAACTGACTGGTGCAAAGAGTTATATCAGAATGCTTTGATAATTTTTTAGATATGTGAGGATTATGAAAAAATGAGTAAGGTAGTTAAATTCGGAGGAAGTTCACTTGCTGATGCAAAGCAGTTTCAGAAGGTAGGAGATATCATAAGGGCCGATGAGGAGAGGCACTTTGTGGTTGTATCCGCACCGGGAAAGAGATCAGGTTCTGATACAAAAGTAACTGACATGCTCTATTCCACTTATGCCCTTGCTGAAGAGGGAAAGGATTTTGGCAAAGAGCTCGCAGCTATTGAGGCAAGATATAATGAGATCATAAAAGGTCTTAAGCTTAAGCTTTCACTTAAGGAAGAATTTGAAAAGATCGAGAAGAATTTCAAAGCTAAGGCAGGAAGCGACTACGCAGCATCAAGAGGCGAATACTTAAATGGTATTGTAATGTCTGCTTATCTTGGATTTGAATTTATTGATCCTGCTGAAGTTGTTCTTTTTGATGATGACGGAACTTTTGATGCAGAGATAACAAACAGAAGAGTTGCCAAAAGGCTCGCAGGAATGAAGAATGCGGTTATTTCCGGATTCTACGGAGCTTATGAAAACGGCAAGATCAAAACCTTCTCAAGAGGCGGTTCTGATATAACAGGATCAATCGTAGCAAGAGCAATACATGCAGATGTATACGAGAACTGGACTGACGTTTCAGGATTCCTTGTTGCAGATCCCAGGATCATCGACAGACCTCAGCCCATTGAGACTATCACATATACAGAACTTCGAGAGCTTGCTTACATGGGCGCTTCCGTACTTCATGAGGATGCTATCTTCCCTGTCCGCAAGGAAGGTATTCCGATAAATATAAGAAATACAAACAGACCTGATGACAGCGGCACATGGATCGTAGAATCCACAGCTAAGAAATCAAGCTATACTATCACAGGTATTGCCGGCAAAAAGGGATTTTGCTGTGTGAATATTCTAAAGGACATGATGAACTCTGAAGTTGGTTTTGTAAGAAAAGTCCTTCAGGCATTCGAAGATCAGGATATTTCAATCGAGCATGTTCCTTCAGGAATAGATACCATGACAGTATTTGTTGCACAGGATGAGTTCATTGATAAAGAGCAGGCTGTTGTATCAGAGATCCACAGACTTGCAAAGCCCGATCTTCTTGAGATCGAATCCGATCTGGCTCTTATAGCGGTAGTTGGACGCGGCATGAAGAGACAAAGAGGAACTGCTGCAAGAATCTTCTCAGCACTTGCTCATGTCAATGTAAACTGCCGAATGATCGATCAGGGTTCATCGGAGCTTAACATAATCATCGGTGTTGAAAACCGTGACTTTGAGAAGGCAATAAAAGCAATCTACGATATTTTCGTAGTAACTCAGTTATAAAATCATAATCGGAACAGGTCCTTGCAAAGAGGGTACAAACGAGATAAAAATAGAATGTCGCTCGCGACATTCTCGCGCCGTTGCAAGATGTCCTGGGGACATCTGCTCTGCAACGACCGAAGTGGAACGTAGACGCGGTTGCAGAATGCAACATATTCCTTTCGCGCGAGTGCGCATCCTCAAGGATTAAAAAATGACAGTGGCAAATCTGCTACTGTCATTTTTTATTCATTAACCTTCAAGAAGATATCGTATAAAATCTGCCGCAGTATCCTGATGATTACTGCTTATTACGACTCCTGCAATGGGAGTTTCAAGGGCATAACATTCGCTGGATGCAAGAAGTGAATTATCTTCCATGACTATTCCTACAGGTATTTCTTCATCAAATCCTTCGGGTGTTGCGTAGATAACTCTGTCACCGAGGGCATCAAGCTCTTCTTTACTAAAGAATTTTCCGAGGTCATCATACATTCCGTTATTTGCGTAATTATCGAAAACCGCTTTGTCTGCGAGCATTACATCCAGCTCATTTGCAGCGACCTGTGCATATATTTTTTCCATTGAAGGAATTGAATACTGATCTGTTCCTGTTAAAGAAATTGTGGTTGCCGCATCTATGAAAACCTGAGTTTCACTTGTATCTATGCCTTCTTTTTCTGCAAAGGCATTCTCCATATCTTCCATGTCATTCATGGTGTTAGCATTGATAAATACTGCATTTAAAGCATAAGGTTTATTGTTTGTGATATCTCTTATAAGCATACTAAAGAAAATTATCAGGCAGACGCCCACGATCACGTGAATTTTGTAGTAATCCCAGAAGTAATCCCAATATGCTTTAAAGCCCATTCCCTTTAGGGCTTGCCATTGACTTCTTTTTTCTTCATTGATATTCATTTTTTAGACTCCTAAATGTGATATAATAATTCTTGCAAGTTTTATCTAGTTAATATATCATATCCTTTAAAAAATGAATAGGAAGGAAAAAAAGGTTAAATGATGAGTGACAACAGTTACGTGGAGCTTTTGGTTGCCAGAAAAGCTTCACCGCTGATGCTTTGTTTAAAGTATCTGCTAATAGTACTGGCAGCATTTTCTTTTCTTTTGGGGTTCTTGGGAAATATAATCTTCATCATCATTTTCATCGCATTTGCGGTGGGCGTGTATTTTGTATCTCTTAACGCATCTATTGAGTATGAATATCAGTATTGCGAACGAGAAATCACAGTGGACAAAATTCTTAATAAAAGCAGAAGAAAAAAGGTTGCCACTTTTGAAGTGGAGCGTATGGAAGCATTTGCTCCTTCAAAGTCCTATCATCTGGATGAGTATCGTAACAAAGACAGTTACAGAAAGCTCGATTTTTCTTCGGGAATAGAAAATCAGCCTGACACAACCTACACAATGTACTACGACGGTAGAGAAAAGGTTATTTTCGAACCCAACAAAGAATTTGTTGATGCAATTAAGAATGTAGCACCTCGAAAAGTTTTCACAGATTAACAGATAACAGGAGATAAGAAATGGGACAGATAATTGGCGAAGGAATTACTTTTGATGATGTACTTTTGGTACCTGCATATTCACAGGTTATACCAAATCAGATAGATGTCAGCACACATTTAACCAAGAAATTGAAACTAAACATTCCTATGATGAGTGCAGGTATGGATACTGTTACAGAGCACCGTATGGCAATCGCTATGGCTCGTCAGGGCGGTATCGGTATCATTCACAAGAACATGTCGATCGAAGCTCAGGCAGATGAGGTTGATAAGGTTAAGAGATCTGAGAATGGTGTTATCACAGATCCTTTCTCACTTTCACCTGAGCACACTCTTGCTGATGCAGATGCACTTATGGCAAAATTCCGTATTTCCGGTGTGCCGATTACTGAAGGCAAGAAGCTTGTCGGAATTATTACAAACCGTGATCTTAAGTTCGAAAAGAATTTTGATCAGAAGATCAGAGACGTAATGACTTCCGAGAATCTTGTTACAGCTAAGGCCGGGATCACTCTTGAAGAAGCAAAGATGATCCTTGCTAAATCCAAGAAGGAAAAACTTCCTCTTGTTGATGACGATTACAATCTTGTAGGTCTTATTACAATTAAAGATATTGAGAAAACCATCAAATATCCTCTTGCTGCTAAGGATGACCAGGGAAGACTTCTCTGCGGCGCAGGAGTTGGTATCAGTGCAAATGTACTCGACAGAGTAAGTGCACTTGTTGATGCAAAAGTTGACTGTGTAGTACTTGATTCTGCACACGGTCATTCCGAAAATGTATTAAAGTGCCTTAGAATGATCAAGGAGAAATTCCCGGATCTTCAGGTTATCGCAGGTAACGTTGCTACAGCAGAAGCTACAAAGGCACTTATCGAATCAGGCGCAGATGCCGTTAAAGTAGGTATAGGACCCGGTTCTATCTGTACTACCCGTGTAGTTGCAGGTATCGGTGTTCCTCAGGTTACAGCTATCATGAACTGCTACTCTGTTGCTAAGGAGTATGGTATCCCGATCATCGCTGATGGTGGTATCAAGTACTCAGGTGATATTACTAAAGCTATTGCTGCAGGCGGAAGTCTTGTTATGATGGGATCTATGTTTGCAGGCTGTGATGAGGCTCCCGGCGACTTCGAACTCTTCCAGGGTAGAAAATACAAGGTATATCGTGGAATGGGATCTATCGCTGCTATGGAGAACGGTTCTAAGGATCGCTACTTCCAGGAAGGCGCAAAGAAGCTTGTTCCCGAGGGCGTTGAAGGACGTGTTGCTTATAAGGGAACAGTTGAAGATACAGTATTCCAGCTTATCGGCGGTCTCAGAGCAGGTATGGGTTATTGCGGATGCGAGACCATTGAGAAGCTTAATGAGAACGGCCGGTTCATCAAGATGACAAGTGCTGCTCTTAAAGAGAGTCATCCTCATGATATACATATCACAAAGGAAGCGCCTAACTATAGCGTAGACGAATAATTAATAAGGAATCAGGAGGCGGTTTGTTGGAAAAGGAAGGCAATTTAAGCCCTTTTAATTCCATGAAAATTAAGGACAAGGAACTTCGCAGATGGCAGGAAAGTTATAGTGCCATGGCTGGAGTTTTCTTGTGCTGCCTTGGTCCTGGCGGAGAAAAGATAATCGATTTTGCAGGTAATCCGCTGGATGTTGCAGAGATCAAGAAAGCAGTTCCCGATGTTCACATCATGAATATTTTCCAGAGGGTTACAGAAAGCGACCTGGAAGATCAGGCTGTTGAGAGAACCCTTGTTCCGAATATCAGGATGGGAGCAGTTGCGATCAAGGTCAAAGGACTTATCTCCTTTGTCTGGATAGCATGCGCTGTTTTGAGCGATGCCGAATATGAAAAGGAACTCTATGAGAACGATCCTGCAGAAAATATCTCTCTTACTACGACCGAAAAGAAATTCTACAATTCACTGGACTTTTTGCGGGTTACATCTTTAGCACTCGCCAGAGCCTATAAATCCCAGAATGATGCAGCAGCTACTTCTGCTGAGACATTTAAGAAAACTGAAGATTATAAGCTTTCATTCCGCAGAGCGGAGATCATGACAGAGATCGTATCAATGCTTGACAGCGATGATGAGATCGAAGTTGTAATGCAGCAGATACTAAGGAAAATCTGTGAGTATCTGAACATAAGCAATGCTTTTATCTGCAGGATACATACTGAAGATAAGCTCATGGATATTGTTGTTGAGTGGATGCTCGACGGACAATACAAAGTTTTTGAGGAAGATACGGATCTTGATAGATGCTGGTTCCTTGGAAGCACACAGCTTACCGCTGTTTCCGCAAGTACTTCAATGAATGCAGGAGAAAAGGAACAGCTCGAGGATCTTGGAATCTATGCGGTGGTCTCAATACCTATCGTCATAGTAGATCAGATTCCGTTCTATGCATGTTTTGCAGAGACCAGAGAGAACAGAGAGTGGGTTGTTAATGACATCAAGTTCATAAATGACTCAATCAAGATCCTGCAGAACATCATTACAAAGAGAATCCAGAGGAACTCTATTGCAAGCTCTTTCCATTCACTTGAAGCAGTTCTTGATAATGTGGGAAGTTCTATATATGTAAGGTGCATGAAAACTGATGAAATGCTTTTTGCAAACAGAAGTCTTCGCAAGTATTTCGCAAAAGAGCTTCAGAAAAATGAATTAAAAGATCTCTTTGAAGCTAATATTCCGCCCAGAAGTCACAGCGGAAATTATGAGATATATTACGAAGCAAAGGACAGATGGTACGACCTGTACTATACAAGAATCAGGTGGGTTGACGGAAGACTGGTATCACTGTGTGCTTTGTATGAGATAACCGAGAAAAAGATATATCAAAAGAGAATAGAGCAGCAGGCTTATACAGATTTCTTAACAGGCTTGTATAACAGATTGTGCTGCGAAAGAGACCTTGTCGACTATGTTGAGAAGGCCAAGAAAACAGGTACTAAGGGCATGCTCATGTACCTTGACCTTGATGACTTTAAGAAGATAAATGACGGACTTGGACATCAGTATGGTGATGTCCTTTTGCAGGATATATCATCTGCGATAAAGTCGATCGACGGAGTTCAGAATTCCTGCTACAGAATGGGCGGAGATGAATTTGTAATTATTGTTCCGCCTGAAAGCTATAATAAATTAGGCAGCATTCTCGAGGAGATAAAGAGAGCGTTCGCAACACCCTGGTATCTGAAGGATGGAGATTATTACTGCACCATGAGTATGGGTACGGTTGAATTCCCTTCCGGCGGTGATACTGTTGAGGAGCTTATCCGTAAATCCGATATTGCGATGTATGAAGCCAAGAAGTCAGGTAAAAACAGGATTTCTCAGTACTCTGACAGCATAGATGCATCATCCATAAGAAGACTTGATATGGAAAAGGCTATGCACAAGGCAGTTGAGGATGATTGCAGAGAGTTTGAAGTTTATTATCAGCCTGTAATGAGTATAGACGGCAAAAAGGATGAGATCGTTGCTGTAGAAGCATTTGTAAGATGGAACAGCAGAATGCTCGGTTATATAAGCCCGGCTGAGTTTATTTCGCTTGCGGAGTATCTGGGACTGATAAATCCTATAGGCGAATATGTATACAGAGAGGCGACTAAGAAGTGCGGCGAGTGGAGTAAGAAGCTCGGAAAAGAGCTCAGCGTATTTGTTAATATGTCCGTTGTACAGCTTATGCAGCCGGATGTATCTGTGAAGCTAAAAGAAGCTGTTGATGATGCAAAGATAAAGCCCGAGCAGCTTGTGCTTGATGTTACTGAAGCGCTGACCATGAATAATACAGAGAGAACAGGCGGCGCCATAAAGAAGATCAAAGAGATGGGAGTCAGATTCTCACTTGATGATTTTGGTACCGGATACAGTTCGATAAATGGCCTTAGAGCACTCAATTTTGCTTCGATCAAGGTTGATAAGAGCATAACATCAGAACTTGAAACAGAGACCTATGCAAAGTCTCTTATTGTATCACTTGTTGATCTGTCGGGTGCTTTGGGCGCAAAGATATGCGTAGAAGGTATCGAGAAGAAATCACAGCTTGATATCCTTAAAAAGCTTAAAGTTCCTTATGTTCAGGGAACATATTACAGCATTCCCGTACCGGCAGAGGAATTTGAAAAGAAATATATAAAATAAACCGCATAATGCCGTATTTTGCGATAGATGCAAATCGCCGGTTTTTTGTGGTAGAATTATAGAAAAACTAATTAGATTGGAATTACGAAACATGTCAGAAGAATCAAGAAACTTTATTGAGCAGGAAATCGACAAGGACTTAAAGGAAGGAGTCTATGACCACGTTGTAACGAGATTTCCTCCGGAGCCTAATGGCTTTTTGCATATTGGACATGCTAAGAGCATACTCTTAAACTACGGTCTTGCCAAAGAATACAACGGCAAATTCAATATGAGATTTGACGATACCAACCCCACTAAAGAGAAGTCCGAATTTATGGATGCCATAATCGAGGATGTTAAGTGGCTTGGCGCTGATTACGAAGATAGATTGTATCATGCATCCGATTATTTTGATGAGATGTATGAGAATGCAATAAAGCTTATCAAAAAGGGTAAGGCTTATGTCTCAGAGCTTACTGCCGATGAGATGAGAGAGTACAGAGGAACTCTTACAGAGCCCGGAAAAAATGACCCTAACAGAGACAGAAGCATTGAAGAAAACTTAAGATTATTCGAGGAGATGAAGAGTGGCAAGGTCGAAGACGGAGCCATGACTCTTAGAGCAAAGATCGATATGGCATCTCCTAACATCAATATGCGTGACCCGATCATTTACAGAGTTGCACATATGACACATGCACGTACAGGCGATAAATGGTGCATTTATCCGATGTATGATTTTGCACATCCCATTGAAGATGCGGTTGAAGGAATCACACATTCTATCTGTACACTTGAGTTCGAAGACCACAGACCTTTATATGACTGGGTTAAGACAGAGTGCGGTTATGAGAATCCCCCACGTCAGATTGAGTTCGCAAAGCTTTATCTTAAGAATGTTGTAACAGGAAAGAGATATATCAAGAAGCTTGTAGAGGATAAGATTGTTGACGGCTGGGATGATCCCAGACTTGTTTCGATTGCAGCTCTTAGAAGAAGAGGTTTTACTCCTGAATCTATTCAGAAGTTTGTAGAGCTTTGCGGAGTAAGTAAAGCTAATTCAACAGCTGATTATGCAATGCTTGAGTACTGCATAAGAGAGGACTTAAAGCCCAAGGCAAAGAGAATGCTTGCTATCCTCGATCCGGTTAAGCTTATAATCGACAACTATCCGGAAGGACAGATCGAAGAGCTAGATATTGAGAATAATAAAGAGGCTCCGGAGCTCGGAAGCAGAAAGATTCCTTTTGGAAGAGAACTGTATGTTGAGAGAGAAGACTTCATGGAAGAGCCTCCGAAGAAGTACTTCAGATTGTTCCCCGGTAATGAAGTAAGACTCATGAATGCATATTTTGTAACATGTACAGGATGTGTAAAGGATGAGAACGGCGTAGTTACTGAGATCCATTGTACTTATGATCCTGAGACCAGAGGCGGAGACAGTGCTGATGGAAGGAAGGTAAAAGGAACTATCCACTGGGTAAGTGCTACTGAGTGCATTGATGCAGAGGTTCGTCTGTATGAAAATATCATAGATGAGGAAAAGGGCGTATACAACGAAGACGGTTCACTTAACCTTAACCCTAATTCAATTACTGTGATAAAGAATGCAAAGCTTGAGCCTGAGCTTGCAAAGAGCGAGGCTTATGAGAAGTTCCAGTTTGTCAGAAATGGTTATTTCTGCGTGGATTATAAGGATTCAACACCCGGTAAGCCGGTATTTAACAGAATCGTGTCGCTAAAGAGTTCATTTGTTTTACCGAAGGCATAAGTTTTTTCATATTATGAGGTGGGATTATGGGATTTTTAGACGGTTTAAAGAAATTTGGTCTTGGAAACATTGAAGAAGAGGACTTGTACGAAGAGCCCAAGAAGGCGCAGGCCAAAAAGGAAGAGGTAAAAAAAGAGGTTGTTCCTTTAAATGAGGAGACGCTTCTGTTTGATAAGAAGTATACCTGTCCTATTTGTGACAAACAGTTTGAATCAAAGACAGTCAGATCCGGCAAGGTTAGAACCAAGGGTGTTGATATTGACTTAAGACCTGATTATGATGAGATCGATCAGATCAAGTATGACATTATAACCTGCCCGAAGTGCGGATATTCTGCTCTTGCAAGATATTACGGAAACCTCACAAAGTTTCAGTGTGATGAGATAAGAAGCAAGATAAGTGCGAACTATAAGGAACAGAAATTCTCCGGAACAACCTATAGCTACGAAGAAGCCCATATGAGATATGAGCTTGCCATAGCAACTGCCATGGTAAAGAAGGCTAAGAATTCTGAAAAAGCTTATCTTTGCCTGAAGATGGCATGGCTTTTAAGAGGAGAGACGCAAAGACTTGATCCTAATGCAGAGGGATATGAAGAGAAGAAGAAGTCCAATGATGAGCAGGAAAAAGAACTGCTCAAAAAGGCTCTTGATGGATTTGTGATCGCAAGACAGAGCGAGACTCCTCCGATTGCCGGAATGGATGAACTTACACTTGATTATCTTATGGGAGCACTTGGACTTGAAACCGGTGATTTTGATGTTGCCAACAAAATGGTAGGTTCGATAATTACTTCAAGGACTGCTAATTCCAGACTAAAGGATAAGGCTAAAGATCTAAAAGACAAGATCAAGGAAGAAATGGAAAAGACAAAAGCTGCCAAATAAAGAGCAAAAAATAAGACTGTAGAGAGCAAATGCTTTCTACAGTCATTTCTAATTAATTGAGAAATTGCTTCAAATTTTCTGTAAGAAAAAATTAAAGAGCACCATCCATTTTTTTTAGATCATTTATGTCTTCGTCTTCTTCGTCATCAAAGAATTCTTCTGTCTTCTCAGGTGTATCTTCTGCGTCATCTGAAGCATCTTCTGATTCTGAACCAAGATTTACATAACGTCTTTTGAAAGATGAAGTAGTTTCTTCAAGGTCATCCTCGAAATCGTCAGCATCTTCGAAATCATCGAAGTCATCATCTAATTCAGTATCCTTCTGAGTTAAATAATAGTATACTCCGGCAGCGGCAGCACCTGCGGCTGCAGCAAAGAGAACAATTTTTCCAAAATGTTTTGCCATATTAGCCTCCTCGTAAGAGAAATTCATAGTACAAAGATGATTTTAATACAAATCGTCAGATAAGAAAAGCATTTAAAGCTAAATCGTTGAATTAATTCACTTAAAATGGTATATTGAAATGGACTAGTCCGGTCAATTACAGGAGATGATTTTTTCATATGAACGAGAAGTTTTTTGACTTAAAGAAAGAAAAACAGGATCGAATCATCAATGCATCTCTCAAGGCTTTTGCGCTTGGGGGTTATATGCATGCGAGTACGGACGATATAGTCAAAATGGCAGGTATTAGTAAAGGACTGATTTTTCATTATTTTGATACTAAATTGGGATTATACCAATTTATCTATGATTACAGTACCCGTGTGATTCTTCTTGAGATGACAACGGGGGTATCCAAGGATGTCACTGATTTTTTCACCTTAAGAGAACAGATAGAGAGAGCTGTTTCGCTGTGCATGCAGCAGTATCCTTACATTCAGCTTTTTTTGTACGGCGCGGCAGTTGAGGATGTTC
>Ga0310691_10007051_pt1 | contig 11828 bp, 9 predicted proteins | sample 176DNAGHGlowgp2_FD_203887 | JGI IMG/M metagenome (GOLD analysis project Ga0310691, IMG submission 203887) | Sheep rumen microbial communities from Palmerston North, Manawatu-Wanganui, New Zealand - 1766 DNA GHGlow gp2 (v2) (version 2) | ecosystem: Host-associated > Mammals > Digestive system >... | reverse complement strand
CAGGGATGTGGCAAGTTCACTGGTGTTCCTGCTGATGCCTTCTCAGTTAACTCTTTGAATGCTCCTATTGGTCAGGTTAACGACAAGAGTACTCGTGGTTTAAATGCAAAATTGAACCGTTGCGCTCGTATCAAGGTTAGCTACTTGATCAACAAAAAGTAAATCGATTCACAACATTTAGAAATAAAATTCTAAATATCTTAATAAAAAGAAAACCCGTTGGAAAATTCCCAGCGGGTTTTCTTTTTATTGAATATGTTATAATGAATTGGACTCAAGGCATCAAATCAAACCAAAAGTCTCAAACATCTTTCGATAAGCATCAGCTTTCTTTTGCAAGGAAAGAGGATAGGCACGGGAACTGGATGGAAGGCGATATAGGCTTATTGATTCTTGTTTTATATTGAGAATATGAGGGACACTCACAAATGTACCCACTTTTGGAAGCTGTTCTATGTGTAGATGCTCGCAAATGGTTTGTGTCGCTTTTTCCCCTGTTGTAACAATTGTTCTCAGTTGTGGCATCTTCTTTATCAACGCAAAAATATCTGTTGATTCCACCACCTCTAAAAACTTATCCGAAGCATTATCATTCAAACGACGAATAGCATACGAAGTGTCAAAGAAACCGATTCCTTTTTCATGAAGGAATTCGAAGATAAGTGGTAAATTGAACGTTTTGTTTTTTTCATCTACAAAATAGTTCTTATCTCCAAAGAAAACCAATCCTTCAATGCGCCAATGGTCGTTGATAAAATTTGGATAATAGAAATCCATGCACCAACGTTTCCTTTGAGGCGGAAAACTTCCCAAGAAAAGCACCTTCCCATTTTCAGGCAAAAAAGGAATCAGAGGATGATACTCCACTCCATCCTTCGACCTCTTGATATTTTCTTCATTCAAATACGAAGACAAAGCATCACTCACTTTATCTCCTTCTCTATTTTCTGTCATTCCTCTCTCTTTTTTCGTTCTGAATGAGTCGTTCTTGAATCTTACGATAAAAGAATTTCACCTTCATCTGCATACGATTACGTTCCATCTTCAGAGAATCCAACTTCTCAGAAGCAGCACGCACCGTTGGATGATACACAGGCAATCCTTTCGACACATCTTCAAATTCAAAGACGCCAAAGCGATAAATGCTGTCTGCTTCTCGCGATTGCACTTTTGCCTCTTCCAGATTGATGGTGTCCTCAAAATAAAGAGCAGCCCAACGCACTTCTGTGGCACGAGGATAAGCCAAACGAATGGAATCAATCATGGCATGAGCTTTCGCAAAATCCTTGTCTATCACAGCCTGTCGCGCTTCTTCCAAAAGAGGAGCAGCTTCTTTGTTAGGATTCAACTTTTCACATGAAAAGAATGAAAGACACGCAAATATGGGAATCAATATTTTTTTCATCACAGATAGTATATAGCAGGAAATAATACATATTTATTGATAAATAACATCCTATGGATTCTTAACCTTCTCACCATTAATGACGAGATTGTCGAACTTCACATCGTGAACCAATCCTGTGATTTTCACTGGCTCTGCTGTGACGCCCTTAAAGTCAGAGTTTTTCACATGTATGTTATAGACGTTGGATTCAGTAGGCAAACCTATCATCAACACACCATACTTGCTCTTCTTGCACGTCACATTGTCGAGGAACACATTTCGCACGGTAGGATTATGAGTGCGGTCTGCCTTTTCACGAGGTTCATAATCAAGATTGATTTTGAGTACAGCTTCACGACACTGTCCAACTTTTACATTTCTCACAAAAATGCCATCTGTAATGCCACCTCGGCATGGATTTGTCTTGATACGAATCACGCGTTCCAAATTCGGACTGTCCATCGTACAGTTCTCTACAAACACATTTTGACAACCTCCACTAATTTCACTTCCAACAACAACGCCACCATGTCCATCCAACATTTCGCAATTCCTCACAATGATGTCCTTGCTCGGGATATTGAATGCACGTCCATCTGAATTTCGACCACTCTTTATGGCTATACAATCGTCACCTGTATCGAATTTACAATTTTCTATCAGTACTCTCTCACACGATTCTGGGTCGCATCCATCTCCATTAGGTCCATCGTTCTGTATATACACATTGCGTACCACCACATTTTGGCATAACAAAGGATGAATCACCCAGAAAGGAGAACGAAGCAACTTCACACCCTCTATCAACACACCATCGCACTGAAAGAAATTCACGAGTTGAGGGCGCAACCCCTTACCCTTTCCAAATCTACGTTCATCTATCGGCACACGTTTCTCATTCATTTGCATCAACACACCACGAGTCACACGTTGATGCTCAGGTGTTTTGTCTGTCCAATTGTAGTGAGCCGCACCACACATCGGCCACCAAGCATCCATTCCAGCACCACCATCAATGGTACCCTCTCCCATAATGGCTATATCGGTAGCATCTGCAGCATAAATCATAGGTTGATAATTCCAACAATCGTTGCCTTCCCAACGGGTACGGACTAAAGGATAAAGATTGGTGTCGTCAGAAAACAACAAAGTTGCTCCTTTTTCCAATACAAGGTTCACACCTGTTTGAAGGACAATGCCACCCGTATTCCACACACCTTCTGGCACAATTAAGCGTCCTCCTCCTTCATTCGAGCAAGAGGCAATCGCCTCATTGATAGCCTTTTGGTTTTCAGCAGCGGTGGCATCAGTTCGAGCACCAAAATCTTTGATGTTATACGATTGATTCGCAAACATAGGTTTACGGATGGATTGCTCAATCTGTTTGTAAGTCGTGTTCCAAACATCAGTTTCCTGAGCAGAGACCAACACGCTCACCAGCATTGCACAACACAAACTTAAATATCTCATCATGATTTCTTTCCTTGCCATATTACACCTTATTATATTGTAGGAGGCAAAGATAAGGATTTTTAATTGTCAATTGTCAATTATCATCTAAAAAATCACTAAATTTGCACCTCAAAAACAAAAACGAATGAAATTTCTCACTGACGAAGAACTAAAGCAAAGCCTTTCTAATCCTATTTTCCATTTGATAGGCGAAACAGCCGACGAACTGCAAATGGAATGCTACGTGATAGGTGGATTCGTTCGCGACCTCTTTTTGGAGCGTCCGTCGAACGATATTGATTGTGTTGTGGTAGGGAGTGGCATCACGATAGCCAAGGCTATAGCCGAAAAAATCAAGGAGAAATTTCACAAGAAGCCTCACATCGCCGTCTATGCCAATTTCGGCACAGCGCAGATACATTTCGATGGCAACGAGATTGAATTTGTGGGAGCACGCCGCGAAAGCTATTCTCACGATTCACGCAAACCCGTTGTGGAGGATGGCACACTGGAAGATGACCAAAATCGTCGAGATTTCACCATCAATGCCATGGCACTCTGCCTCAACGCCGACCGCTTCGGAGAACTCGTTGACCCGTTCTACGGACTGGACGACCTGGAGGATGGCATCATCCGCACTCCACTCGACCCCGACATCACCTTCAGCGACGACCCTCTCCGCATGATGCGCTGCGTCCGTTTCGCCACCCAACTCAATTTCTTCATCGAGGACGAAACATTCGATGCGCTCCAACGCAATGCTGAACGCATCAAAATCATTTCAGGAGAGCGCATCGCCGACGAATTCAACAAAATCATGCTTGCCAAGCATCCATCCAAAGGTATCATGGATTTGGAACGCTGCGGACTGCTCCAACTTATCCTCCCTGAACTTGTTGCCCTCGAAGGTGTGGAAACCATGAATGGCAGAGGACATAAGGACAATTTCTATCATACACTTGCAGTGCTAGAGAATGTAGTGAAAGCGCAGGAAAGCGAAAATGAAGAATTAAGAATGAAGAATGAAGAATGTTTGATGGAAGACGACAATGTAAGTAACTTCCAATCTTCCCCCTCGGGGGATGAGAGGGGGGCTTTATGGCTCCGTTGGGCAGCACTTCTTCACGACATTGGAAAGCCTAAGAGCAAGCGATGGGATGCTTCCAACGGTTGGACTTTCCACAATCACGATTTCTACGGACAGAAGATGGTGCCTAACATTTTCCGCCGCATGAAGTTACCTCTCGACGAACGTATGAAATACGTGCAGAAACTTGTCGCTCTCCACATGCGCCCCATTGTCATTGCCGACGAAGAAGTCACTGATAGCGCTGTGCGCCGACTTCTTTCGGATGCAGGTGACAACATCGATGACCTCATGATGCTTTGCGAAGCAGACATCACCTCTAAGAATGAATTAAAGAAAGCACGATTCTTGGAAAACTTCCGCATTGTCCGTGAGAAAATCGCAGACCTGAAAGAACGCGATTACAAACGTCTCTTCCAACCCGTTATAGATGGCGACGAAATAATGCAAATGTTTAATTTGAAACCAAGTCGAGAAGTAGGCACACTTAAGCAATCTCTCAAGGATGCCATCCTCGATGGCATCATCCCCAACGAACCCGATGCCGCCCGTCAGTTTCTCATCGAAAAGGGAAAAGAAATGGGACTCGCACCGAAAGAATAGAATCCCTTATTCACAAGAATTATATCTCTTATGGGGTTTCACGACCCAAACGAGCCTTCGTTTTCACCAAAACGAGGGCTCGTTTTAGTTAGAACGAGCCTTCGTTCTGCCTTTTTTGACCCAATGCACTCATCCTTTAGACGTTGAAGCAGAACTCGAAAAGACGTTGCCAAAATCCGACTATTCGCTTTTAAGTGATGTATAATATAAAATTCCTTTTGCACTTTTTTCTTTTTTTTGTTTGCAAGTTGAAAAATAAAGCATACCTTTGTATATTCGAGTAATATGCAAAGGTTTTTGCATGTTTTATATCTAGAACAATTAGATAAACACGAGCTCAAACAAGCTATTGAACAAAACTAAAAATATCATTGAATGAAAATGAACAAACTAAGAATCCTATTCATGTCTTCTGTTCTGTTGGCTTCTTCTGCTGTGGCACAGAACTTAGCTCCATCCACTACCCCTGCTCAACTGCTGAAAAGCGCAGAGGCACAGCGAACGGTGGAAATGATTCACAAGGTAAATGCATATTGGCAAGCAAATCATCGTGCTGAATGTCGCGGATTTTGGGACAATGCAGCATATTTCATGGGTAACCAGGCTGCTTACGAACTGACAGGCAAGCCTGAGTATCTGGACTATGCCATCCGCTTTGCAGAGCACAACCGCTGGACGGGCGCGACGGAAAAGGATCCTAAGAAATGGGAATACAAAACGTATGGCGAGGATATGCGCCATGTGCTTTTTGCAGACTGGCAGATTTGCTTTCAAATCTATATCGACCTCTACAAGCTGGAGCACCGCGCTGAACGCTTGCAACGTGCACTGGAGGTGATGACCACTCAGGCTCAGATGGAGGAGAAAGACTTTTGGTGGTGGAGCGATGCACTCTACATGGGTTTGCCTATCTTCACGAAACTCTATACGGTGACTCACGACCAGAAGTTGCTCGACAAGCAGTACGAGAGTTTCAAGTGGACTGACGACTTGCTCTTCGACAAGGAAGCACAGTTGTATTACCGCGACGGAAAATACGTGCATCCAAAGGTGAAGACGGCTTGTAATGGTGGCAAGAGCTTCTGGGCACGCGGTGACGGTTGGGTATTGGCAGGCTTGGCAAAGGTGCTGCAAGATATTCCTAAGGATTCGAAGTATCGTGCTTTCTATGTGCAGCGCTTTCAGCAGTTGGCCGAAGGCGTGGCTCGTTGTCAGCAGGCAGAAGGCTATTGGAGCCGTTCGATGCTCTGCGAGGATGATGCTCCAGGCTATGAAACAAGCGGAACGGCTTTCTTCATCTATGGTATGCTCTGGGGCGTGAACAACGGTTTACTACCTGCTGCGAAGTATAAGCCAGTGATTGAGAAGGGATGGAAGTATTTGTCAACAATTGCTTTGCAGAGCGATGGTTCCGTTGGTTTTGTGCAGCCTATTGGTGAAAAGCCAGATCCAACCAAGACGGTGGATGCTCGCTCACAGGCTCCTTTCGGCACAGGAGCGTGGCTACTGGCTGCTTGCGAATATGCGAAGTACTGCAAATAACGAAAAAGATTACAAACTAAAAATTATTACATAATGAAAGACTTTTTGAAATATGTGCTGGCTACGGTTGTCGGAATCATTGTGGTTAGCTTGATTTGCACCATCCTTTCGGTTATTACCCTCCTCGGCATGGCAAGTAAATCGACTAAATCTGTTCCAAACGATGCTGTACTGGTACTGAAACTGGAAGGTTCTATCTCAGAGCGTTCACAGGACAATCCGCTCGGGGGCATTTTGGGAAGCAATACAACACAATTGGGACTCGACGACATACTGAAAGCGATTCGCAATGCCCAGAACAACGACAAGGTGAAGGGCATTTATATCGAAGCGGGCGACTTTGGCGGTGCTACTCCTGCACAACTTCAGGAAATACGTCAGGCTCTGTTGAACTTCAAGAAATCGGGTAAGTTCATCGTTTCCTACGGCGACCAATACACTCAGGGTACCTACTATCTGGCATCTGTGGCAGACTCAGTTGTCATCAACCCAGAGGGTATGCTCGACTGGAAGGGATTGTCTTTCCAGACCTTATACTACAAGGATGTGCTCGACAAGGTGGGCGTGAAGATGGAAATTTTCAAGGTGGGAACTTATAAGAGTGCCGTTGAACCATACTTCTTGACAGAGATGAGCGATGCCAACCGCGAGCAAATCACTGTGTTCAGCGATGAAATTTGGAAGCAGATGCAGAGCGAAGTTGCCAAGTCGCGTAAGTTCTCCAGCGAACAGCTTAACCAACTGACAGACGAAGGTTTGACTTTCAAAGAGACAAACTACTACTTGAAAAAGAAGCTAGTTGACAAAGTGGCATTCTCCGACGAAGTGCCACAGATGTTGGCTTACTGCATGGACAAGACGAAGGCAGGCGACTACAACACCATTTCGGTAACAGATTTGGCAGCCAGCACCTCGTCTGAACCAAAGGGTACAAGCGGCAATGTGATTGCTGTGTATTATGCAGCAGGCGAGATAGTGGAGTCTAATCAGTCTTCGTTTGGCAGCATGGGCGAAATCATTGCCGCCGACAAGGTGACTAAAGACTTGAAGGACTTGGCAAACGATGACGATGTGAAAGCTGTGGTAATGCGTGTGAATTCTCCTGGTGGTAGCGCTTTCGCCAGTGAACAGATTTGGCATCAGGTGATGAACATCAAGTCGAAGAAGCCTATCATCGTTTCGATGGGTGGCTATGCTGCTTCGGGCGGTTATTACATTTCATGCGCTGCCGACTACATCGTTGCAGAACCAACCACACTGACAGGTTCCATCGGTATCTTCGGCGTATTCCCTGTAGCAGAAGAATTGATTAACAAAAAGATTGGCATACACGCCAACACTGTCAAGACCAACCAGTTTGCCGACTTCGGCGACTATACACGTCAGATGACCGAGGCTGAGAAGAACGCCCTGCAGACATACATCAACCGTGGCTACGAACTCTTCACGAAGCGTTGTGCCGATGGAAGAAAGATGCCACAGGATTCTATCAAGGCTATTGCTGAAGGCCGTGTATGGACCGGTGAACATGCATTGAAGATTGGTTTGGTGGATAAGCTCGGCAACCTGGACGATGCCATTGAAATCGCTAAGCAGCGTGCCAATGTGGAGGAAGCAACAATCCTCTCCTACCCTGCTAAATCATCGTTCTTAGAACAGCTGATGGACAAGACAAAAAACACCGACAGCTATGCTGATGCCAAGATGAAGGAATTGTTGGGAACTGAATTCTATAATTTCTTCATCAATCTGCGTTCGCTCGACAAGAAGGGATCAGTGAATGCGCGCGTACCATTCTACGGAAACTTCAATCTGTAAATAATAAATCTCCCTTTGCATGGAAGGTGACCACATAAAAATATGCAAAGCACTCATACCGTTCTCTTGGCTCTATGGGCTGGGAGTAAACGTACGTAATATCCTGTTCGATAGCGGGGTACTGCGAAGTGAAAGCTTTGACATACCTGTGATTTGTGTGGGCAATATCACTGCGGGAGGAACGGGTAAAACTCCTCACACAGAATATCTCATTCGCCTTCTCTCCACCGATTATCAAGTGGCTGTGCTAAGCCGAGGCTACAAGCGCAAGTCGAAAGGCTATATCCTTGCAATGGGAAACATGCCAATGGAACAAATCGGCGATGAACCATATCAAATGAAGCACAAGTTTCCCCGTATCCACATGGCGGTGGACAAAAACCGCCGTGAGGGTATCCGACGCTTGTGTGACAAAAGTGTGTGGCCTGCAACCGACGCCATTATCCTTGATGATGCCTTCCAGCATCGTTACGTGCAAGCAGGTGTCAATATCTTGCTCATGGATTACCATAGGCTGGTTTATTTCGACAAACTTCTGCCAGCTGGGCGTTTGCGAGAACCTAAATCAAGTTGCCAACGTGCTGACATCGTCATCGTTACGAAATGCCCTACCTACATCACACCGATGGAAGAACATGGCATCTCCCGTTCCCTTGAAATTCAACCTTGGCAGAAGCTTTTCTTCTCGCATTTCAAGTATGGTGCGCTCCACAATATCAAGAACGGTTCAGAAATCGAACTTGAGAATCTGAATAACGGACATTATAACGTGGTGCTGCTCTCAGGAATTGCATCACCTCAGCAGATGGAATACGACTTGAAGAAGTATTGCAACTTCACTTCTTTGCACTTCTCTGACCATCACAATTTCTCGAAGAAAGACATCCAGCTCGTTAAGGATACTGTCAAGAAAGTGAGTACACCTGGAAAGAAAACCATCGTGATTACCACTGAGAAGGATGCTGCACGTCTCAGCAGCAACAAGCAATCCTTTGCCAACGACATAGAGGTCTATACCCTACCTATCGAAGTGGAATTTCTCGACGATCGTACCAACGAATTCAACCAAACGATATTGAACTTTGTGCAAAATCATTCAAAAAACAGCAACGCACTCAACAAAAAAGATTGATTCAATATCTGTAGCTAAAAAACTTAAGGTAGGTTCTAAATATTATGTCGGATTGATTTTTGAATTGATTTGATTGGATTTTTGTCAGTTTTTGAGGGCGCATAGCGAGCTATGTAACCGAGAAAAGTGGCAAAAAGACTTCAAATCAAACAAAAAGCAACCGAGATGAAATAAAACAAATTGGTAGGGAACTAAAAAACAGAATTTTTAGAACCTACCTTAATAGTAAATTGTAAATCCGTAAATAGTAAATAACTCGATGACTCAAATTTCTGCGCTTGGTGAGTTTGGATTGATCAAGCGTTTAACACAAGATATAGAACTCAAAAATCCTGAAACGAAAAAAGGTGTTGGTGACGATTGTGCCGTTCTTGAATACAATGGTGAAAAAGAAGTGCTCGTCACCACAGACCTTCTCATGGAAGGCGTACATTTCGACCTCACTTACATGCCTATGAAGCACCTTGGCTACAAATCAGCCATCGTGAATTTCAGTGATGTATATGCCATGGGAGGCACACCAAAACAAATCACCGTGAGTCTGGCATTGGGGAAGCGATTCGCAGTGGAAGATATGGACGATTTCTATGTAGGATTGCGTTTAGCATGCGATGAATATGGTGTAGATATCGTGGGTGGCGACACCACTTCTTCCATGACTGGACTCGCCATCAGCATCACTTGCATCGGCGAATGTCCTAAAGGCAAAGCCATCTACCGCAATGGAGCCAAGGAAACCGACCTCATCTGCGTGAGTGGTGATCTCGGTGCTGCTTACATGGGACTCCAACTCCTCGAACGCGAAAAGGATGTCTATTATGGACAAGTGGCAGATGCCAAAGCTCAAGGTAAGGAAGCGGGGGATTTCCAACCCGATTTTGCTGGGAAGGAATATCTTTTGGAACGTCAGATGAAACCTACTGCACGCCGTGACATTATCCAAGCTCTGCGCGAGGCTGGCATTCAACCAACATCAATGATGGACATCAGCGATGGACTTTCTTCAGAATTGATGCACATTTGTTCACAATCAAACGTAGGTTGTAGAATCTATGAAGAACGCATCCCACTCGACTATCAGACAGCTGTCATGGCAGAAGAACTCAACATGAATGTCACAACTTGTGCCTTGAATGGTGGAGAGGACTACGAATTGCTGTTCACCGTCCCAATCGCCGACCACGAGAAAGTGAGCAACATCAAAGACGTAAAGCTCATCGGACATATCACAAAACCCGAACTCGGTCTAGCGCTCATCACTCGCGATGGCAATGAATTCGAACTCAAAGCTCAGGGATGGAATCCTCTGAAAAGTGAAGAATGAAGAATTAAAAATGAAGAATGTATTTTAGTTTATGTAATTTTCATTCTTCATTGACTTCCTCGTCTAAGATTGTTTTGAATAAATGATAGATGCGGTTTTTCCATCGAGAAACAGAAGATGGAGAGTCCGCATCTGTTATTTTTGTCTCAACGCTTTCTGTTTCTACTCCTACAGCATCTTCTTTTTCTTCCATTTCAGAATTAGTGTTTTTTCCTTCTTTCTTATCTTCTTCAAAAGGCAATTCCTGTTCATAAGCCTTGGAAACACTCCGACTTTTTCCATAATATTTTTCCCGCATCAAGTCAATCATTCGTTGCTTATCTTCATCATCCTGCCGAGCCTGTACAGAAACAGATTCGGTATCAAATCCCGTAGCAATGATTGCCACTTTCACCTCATCTTCCAAGCTGTCATCCTCATAAAGTCCCCAAAACACTTCCAAATTATCATCTAATTCATCCATAAAGTCATTCACTTCTGCTGTCTCACTAATCACAACAGGTTTGGATTTGCTCGAATAGATAATATAGAGCAAACGCTTAGCTCGACGTTTATCCACATTGTCCAGAAGCGGTGATGTCAATGCATTTGCCATAGCCTTATAGATTCGGTTTTCACCACTTGCTTTTCCTATCGACACCACAGCCGAACCCGCATCTTGCATTACACTTTTCACATCGCAGAAATCACGATTCACCGTTCCCTTCTTCGTGATGATTTCCGCAATGGTTTTGGTGGCAGTAGCAAGTATATCATCCGCTTTAGCAAATGCCTCATCTATCGTTATCATCCCATCGCTATATGTGTCGATAAGTCGTTCATTATTGATAACAAGCAACGAGTCCACACATTTCTTCAGTTCTGTCATTCCCTGCAATGCTTTCTCAATGCGCTTTCGCTTCTCAAAACGGAAAGGAAGTGTTACGACTCCCACCGTAAGAATTCCCATGTCCTTCGCAACCCTGGCAATTACAGGGGCACCACCTGTTCCTGTGCCACCACCCATTCCCGCAGTGATGAAAACCATCTGCGTACCATCATTGAAAAGAGATTTGATGTCATCGATGCTGTATTCAGCTGCCTGCTGTCCTTTTTCAGGATCTCCGCCCACACCCAGTCCCTCGGTTCCCAATTGGAGACGCAAAGGGACATCGGTGTGAGCCAATGCCTGACTATCGGTGTTGCATACGACGAACGAAACATTTTCAACACCTTCTTTATACATGTGACGAACAGCATTGCTTCCGCCGCCACCTACTCCAATCACCTTGATGATATTATTCGATTTGTCCTCTATGTTGAATTGCAACTTTCCTAAGAAGTCGTCCATCTTTTCTTTTTCACTCATAATTATTTAATTTTTGTCGGTTTTAAGGTAGGTTCTAAAAATTATGTCGGATTGATTTTTGAACCTTTAGCTCGGCGAAGCCAATTGATTTGATTGGATTTTTGTCAGTTTTTGAGGGCGCATAGCGAGCTATGT
>Ga0310691_10007050_pt1 | contig 11830 bp, 6 predicted proteins | sample 176DNAGHGlowgp2_FD_203887 | JGI IMG/M metagenome (GOLD analysis project Ga0310691, IMG submission 203887) | Sheep rumen microbial communities from Palmerston North, Manawatu-Wanganui, New Zealand - 1766 DNA GHGlow gp2 (v2) (version 2) | ecosystem: Host-associated > Mammals > Digestive system >... | reverse complement strand
GATGTTATTCATTCCTTTCATTAATAAGTTAAATATGCGGGCAAAGATACGAAATTTATATCATAATTGCAAGTAAATGATAGTAAAATCTCTTCTATGCTAATAAAAACCACTATTTCTTTGGCAGTCTCGGCAATTATTTGAGTGGGTCAAAGTCCCTTGACCCAAAGTCTCGCCTTTATACACATCGTTCCTTATATACATCATTCCTGCCCCCCTGTGCTCCTGTTTTTATCTGTTTCGCTGATCTTTGCTTCTAAAATTCTGACAACAGACATGTAAGTATTGATAATTATTACACATAAGATTAATAAAAGAATATTATTCCATCCGAACCATAAAAACAAAATAAAGAATATGAAACCATAAAACATAGTTACAGACAACCGCATATAAACAGGATATAGTGTTGTGTAATTTTTCCAATAATCTACAATAATACTTATCAATATACATACTCCCATTACAGTTGGGAACCAACCAAAGCCTGACATGCAAAAAAGCAAAGCCAGAGCCTGAAAGAAAAAAAATATTGCAAAGATATTATTTCTTTTTGTAGATTTCATAGCCATTTGGATTATTATTCTTAATAACCTGATATGCAGAAGATGGGAGGTAAGGACGAACATAGTAAAAACTAAATCCGCTTAAAGATTGTTTCTTCTCACTTACTTTTAACCCTCCTGCCTCTAAACTTTTTTGAACAGCTGTACCACAGTGATTGGGTTCAAATGGACTTAGAGAATAATCTTCTTCGGAAGCAATTCTTTGAAATTCATTACGAATAGCAGAATCTTGTTCTTTGTTAGTTGGGATAATATAAGCTTTTTCATAATTGTAGTTAGCAGTTGAAGGATCATCTTCCTCTTTCTTCTGATTGTATTCACTATTCAAAAAATCTTGAGGACTTTTAAAGCTGCCAACCCCTATATCATTATATTTTCGACCTCCTGAGAAAGATCCACTAGAATAAACGTTATTGCCATTGACGGAGTAGTACTGCCATGATCCACTTTCATTCTGAATTAATAACGCTATATGTTGGGAAGATATAGATAAAACCGCAGTGCTATCGCCATGTATATCTATCGCATTCACCGGATTATTCGCGCAATACGTATACGGACTAAGGTGATAGTATTTTTCGACCAACGGATCCTGCTGGGTGAACATCGGGACTATCGGGTCGTACTGGCGTGCGCCGTAGTCATAGAGGTCGAGGCCGTGCATGCGGTCCAGTTCCTTGCCGTTGTACTTGTAGGGCTGATAGTCGGAGGCTGTGCCCACGTCGGCGTACGGGCCGCCGAAGGGATAGTAGTGGGTGCGCTGATAGACGGCGGTGCCGTTGTTCACCACGCGGTTGTTGCCCAGGTGGTCCTTCACGAAGTAGCGGAACACGCCGCTCGTACCAGACGTCCTCATGAAATAGCCGTCGGGATAGAGAATCTTGCTCAACTCTGGGTTGTCAGCTGTGGCGTCAGTTCCTGTATAGATGAGGTCGCCCACATAGTCCGTCTGCGTCGTCGACGAGGCGGTGATGCTCAGTGTCGTGTTCAGCGGCACCACCACGTTGCCAGCAGCCGTCTGCCACTTCGCCCGCAGTTTCTGACCGTCAGGCGAATAGACATACTCTATGGTGTTGCCGTTGGTGAACTGAATACGGCGCGGATAGTTCAGGTTGTCGTACTCTATCATGGCGATGCCCTTGTTGGCGTCGGCCACTAATGAGCCGTTGCCGTCGTAGTAGTATTCCGTGCCTGAAGTTGACCCGTCGCGGAACTCCATCGCCCCGTAGACGGTCTGCAATGCGGCATCGTCCGAAATCTCTACGGGCCGGTTGCCGTCGAGGTGGATATGCAGATTGTCCACTTTGCCATATTCCCCGTCGCTCTTCTTTCCTCGACGCTGGAATCGCTTCATCATGCCGTTCAGCGAGTACTCCACCACCTTCTCGTTGTAGTCGTTGAGGTTGTCCGAGAAATCATTCTCCCCGTACACTGCCTCCGTAAGTCGGTTCAGCGCGTCGTAGGTGAACTTATACCCACGGTTGAAACCCTCGTTGCTCTGCTTCCATTGCTGCACGCTGATGTTGCCGTTGTAGCAGAGGGTGGCTCCGTAGGGCGCATCGGCATAGTACAGCCGCTCCTGAAAGGCCGTGGTGCCAAGGCTCTTCAGCCAGCCATGCACGTTGTGCTCACTTCGATTCTGCCCCCTTCTCAATAATCTGTTCCTCACCTTGATTCCAGTTGATAATAAATAATGTGTCAGCAATGCTGCTATTAAGGGTATTCTTTTTCATAACTATAACTACAGAATCATTGCATATAATATTATCTATGTTAATCCCATGCTCTTTTATATTAAAAATCTTGTTATCATTTCTATATACCTGTATATAATTATCTGACGTAGCATTCGTCAAAACTCTTTGCAAAATAATCACATTCTCATTATGTTCTACCTTATAGATTATTTCACTTTCAACACAAGATGATATAAAAAAAGTAGCTATTACTACAAAATACAGTTTTAATATCTTCATACTATTTATATTTATAACCTTGCTGAATCCAATATTGGTCTTTTGGATCGTCACCATATGGGGCTAACATGATATGTTCTCGAGATGTGCTTATGATACCAGATGGTGTCATTGTGGAAATCTCCATCAGTTTACCAACTATCCAATTGGGTGACGACGTACCACTATATATTTGATAATATCCCGCCCCTTTTAACGCAATTTGTTCAGGTATTCCATATGAATTAGCAACTACACCAAAATTATAATTTCCAACATCTTCAGCACTCATCAATGTATTTCCATATTGAAAATCGGTATCATGGATTCTTGCGTATTTCCATATACTTCCTTTTTTATTCTTCAAATCCCATTCTCCACCTGTTTTTACGTAATCTACAAATGTCTTAGGACTCTTTATCGCTTTTGCTTCTTTTGCATTCCTATCAAATACATTCCCTGCTATAATATCAATATTCACTTTTTCCCCAATTTCCCCAATTAGAGTATACTTACCATTATCCCTAATATAGACTTTCTTATCTTTTCCGATTACTTGTAAGTTTTCTCCATATTTATCGACTACTATACTATCTCCATGCAAATCCACATAATTCACCGGATTATTCGCACAGTATACATACGGACTAAGGTGATAGTACTTCTCCGCCAAGGGGTCTTGCTGGGTGAACATCGGGACTATTGGGTCGTACTGGCGTGCGCCGTAGTCGTAGAGGTCGAGGCCGTGCATGCGGTCGAGTTCCTTGCCGTTGTACTTGTAAGGCTGCAGGCTGCTGTTCGTGCCCTGGTCGGCGAAGAAGCCGCCGAAGGGATAGTAGTGCGTGATCTGCTCCACCGTGCCGCTCTGGCTGACCACGGCGCGGTTGTTGCCCAGGTGGTCCTGCGTGAAGTAGTGGAACACGGGTTGCGTTGTCGGCGTGACCGTGGCATAGCCACCTTCGAAAAGATATTTGCTCAGTGACACATTGGCGGAGGATGTGTTTGACGTTCCTGTATAGACGACGTTCCCGATGTAGTCCGTCCGCGTCGTGCTGCTGATCTGGCTGCTCGTCAGGTTCGTCGTCGTGTTCAGCGGCACCACGATGTTCCCCACTGCCGTCTGCCATGTAGCCCGCAATTTCTGGCCGTCGGGGGAATAGACATACTGAATGCGGTTGCCGTTGGTGAACTGCACCTCCTTCGGATGGTTCAGGTTGTCGTAGGTGATATGCGCTATCTGCTTGTTGGCATCCCACACCAATGAGCCGTTGTCGTCGTAACCGTACTGTGTCTCTGCCGAGCTGTGCGACTGGAACTCCATCGCCCCGTACATTGTCTGGTTGCCGGCATCCTCGATGATGCCGACTGGGCGGTTGCCGTCGAGGTGGATATGCAGGTTGTCCACCTTGCCATATATGCCGTCACTCTTCAGACCCCGACGCTGGAAACGCTTGATCATGCCGTTTGCGGAGTACTCAATGACCTTCTCGTTGTAGCGGTTCTGGTGCGTGTCGAAATTGTTGGCACCATAGACAGCCTCCGACAGCCGGTTCAGCGCATCGTAGGTAAACTTATAGCCTCGGTTCTGACCGTCGTTCGAGGCCTGCCATTTCTGGATGCTGATGTTGCCGTTGTAGCATTTTGTATTCGAGCAGTTCGCCTCGGTAAAGTCGTTATAGTAGAGCCACTCGTGGAAGCCGGGGCCATTGACCTCCTTCAGCCAGTTGTGCAGGTTGTAGGCATAGCTGACGGCCATGCTGCTACTGCCATTGCGGGTGTTCTTGATCACACGCCCCAGGTCGTCGTAGGTGTTAGCCCGGATGGTTTTCTGCACTGCCGTGGCGGTGCCACGCTTCAGCGAGAGCGTAGTGTTGCTCAGGAGTCCCGTCGTCGGATTGTAGTTGTTCGTTGTAGTCGATGTCAATGTCGGTGTGGCAGACGTGCTCGTGCCGGGATAGTCCGTTTGTACAGTCTGGTACACATCGCCCCAGTATTTGTAGGAAGTTGTGGTTGTGGTCAGGCGGCTGCCAAGCGAGATACTACGTGTCTGTATCGGCCTGCTCTTGTAGTCGTAATAGATGGCATCCGTCAGCGTGGTGCCGTCGCTGGCCTTGCGGATAAGACCTGTCAGCAGTCCTGTAGTAGAAACTGATGAAGAAGTGCTGACAACAGAGTTGCAGAAACGGATGAAATTATAACTATCGTAATAGTTTACGGTCTCAATTGTTATCGTCCCGCTGATGTCTGATACTCTGCCGAGCGTATAACCCGTATTCTGGAAACCTGATTCTGAAGTATTATAGGTCGCCGTGTTCACGGCCTCGCCGCGCCAGCAGCCGGTGCAGGTGCCCTGGATGCAGAGCCGCCCGTATTTGTCGTAGAGGTAGAAGCGGTAGAGCCCTCTTGTGCGCAGCGTGGCGTCCTGCATAAACTTCATGCGCCCCGCTGTGTCGTACCAGTACTGTACCACGTCGCACTGGGGCAGAATCTTCTTTGCCAGCCGTCCTTTCTCGTCGAATCGGTACTCGTAGCCGTAGGTGTCCTTATAGCCCGACTCCTGATACTGGGGGGAGAGCACGAAGCGCTGCTGGTCGAGGTCGTCATATACATAATAGGTGTCGTTATTTGTCCCCCGTCGCTCCAGCACCTTGCGCCCCCGCTTGTCGGTGAACACGGTCAGCGACTTACCATCCTCGTCGGTGGTCTTTTCGCCATAGAGTGTGTTGGCGGCATAGTAGCCGTTCTTGATGAGCGAACTGCCATCGAGGGCTGCGGAATAGCGCTTCACGCTGTTGGCCGCATTGGTGATGTATTCTTTGGTGATGCCTTTACCCGCACTGTGCCATGCGTCGCCTGCCGTCTGGATGAACACCGGGCGGTCGAGGGCATCGTAGGTCGTTACGGAGTAGGCATGTTCATCAGGATAGGGATTGTCCGTCAGTCCTTGGATGGACGATCGGTAGATGAGGGATGGATCGCCGACAGCGGGCAGCCACTGCTGCGAGACGCGTCCCTTCTGGTCGTAAGTCTGCATCGTGTAGACGTATTTGCCTGCTATGTCCGTGGCCGTCTCAATGGGACGTCCCAGGCCGTCGTAGTACTGGCGTGTGATCTTGCCCGCCGTGCTGCTCAGCATATCCTTTGTCTGCACGAAGTTCGTACCGTCGTTGCTACCTGTGTATGGACGGGCATACTGGTAGCTGAACTGCTGCAGAGGCCCGCTATTGTCGCGGATGGCCGACAGTTTGCCGTCGGTGCCGTAGTCATAGTAGGTGGTATATCCGTTCTCTGCCGTGATGGCTGACACGCCGAAGAGGGGCTTATAATTATAGGTGGTTGTCAACACATCCGATGGCAGCAGGTTGCGCAGTTCCAACAGACGGGTGGAGACGGTTTCCGGACTGACTGCACTTTCTACCTGTCCTATCTTGTTGGAAGTGGATGAAAAAGCACTCAGTTCGGCGAAAGTCTTTCCTGAGATCCTTGCCACGGGATACGCCCCATTGAAGCTCCATATCAGTGCAGTCTTGTCCGTCTGGTTCTCAATGATAGTGCGCGGGTTCCCATGGGTGTTATAGTCGCACAACTGCAGTTTCTCAAACATGCTGCCGCCATGCCGTTGCTCATACTGCTTATAGGGATAGAACCATCCATTGTGTGCCAAGTATAGCGTGGAGTCCATCTTCAGAAAGGTATCGCCTGCATATTGTCTTGATGATACCACCTGGTCGGCATAGTTCTTAATATACATACTGTCACAGATGGTGCTGGTACATTCAAAGGGATACACGTTAATAGTCTTGAAAACTTTTCCGTCGCTGTTGGTCGATGTCACAGTCTTCGGGCTAAGAGTCCTGAGCAACTGGTCATAAGTATATGTCTCCGTCGTTGTGATGTCCAACTCTGAGTCCGTCACAGTCTTTGTGACGAGAGAGAACGTCTTGGAGTGTCCTGTAAGGTTTCGGAATAGTATATAGTCGCTTTGAACGTGATAAGGACTCAGTGGGATGCTTGTCCCGTTGACGAAACTCGCTGTTATGACGGAAACAATCTTGGTTCCCAAGGAGAAATTCTTTACACTATCAGTATTATATGTATATGTCTCATAATACTTCGCACTGGTAGTATTCGTGTTATAAACTACTTTTTGAAGCAGCAGGGGGGTGTAGCTCCCTTCGTCATTGATTGCTGGAGGCAAAAGCCCTACATAACTTCCTATTGTAGGCGACGTATGACCGTCATAGTCATATAGCCGGCCCATAGAATAATCGTATCGCGTCTTTCCTATAAGCCTCGAGCCATCGTAATCTTTTTCGTAGACAGTCGGGAAGAAAACTGGGCTGCCTCCACAGTTGCTGAGAGGTATGAGGGGGTCTGATGTACATGATATGTAATTACAGATAGTAGTGTGATCTATCGTAGCATCAAAATAATTATGATATGACCTGTACGACATCATGTTCTCTATGGGCTCGTGGGTGGCTCGCCCGCCGGAATACTCATATTCTTTCTTCGTCAGGGTATCATTATCAGCTGACAGATTGCAGATCATCTTGACATGAAGCCCTCCGATACTGGTGCCGGAACCATTTGCCGCATAGTCATAGTGGGTTCTCCCGCCTGTGGGGAGGCCGACGTCTGTCAGGATGCCCCGGGACATATAACTGAAATTGACTCCCCGATTAGCTGAATATTGAGTCATCTTTCCTACTGATATACCAGGCGTGAAATATTCTCCTAGGTTATTGTATGCTTGTTGTAACACATCTGCCGGTATGTGATACGTCGTGTTTCTGCCATTGTAATATCCCCAGAAGTCGCTCACACAGTTCTCATATCTGTTACCGTCTGTATTGTAGTCCGGTAAATATCCACTTTCATTATATTGGAAAGTGTACGTACCCTCATCTGACAAGGAAATACTATCAAGCATCATCCGATAATTATAAGTGCTATATCCATAACTGCGTGAATTGCCGAGGGTAATAGTCTTCAAAGTCTCTTGGTCTTGATTTTTGACCAGGATTGAAGTTAGCCGTTCACTTGCTATATCGTTACGATTATTATCATACGAAAATTCTATCTTATTACCTTGCCATGATATCTGAGTGAGAAGTTTCTGCCTATAAAGATACTTTGTGCTACACTTTAAATGCTCATATCCTACCTTTTCCTCATTGGTTGCAAACGCATAAGGCTCCGAATTCTCATTGTTGAAAATGAATCTGCCAATTTTGGTAGTTTGAGAATAGGAATACTTAATGATATCCTGAGTTGCTGTCATGTAGGTGAAATTTATACTTCCCCACGGTGTCTTTATTTCCGTCAGATACCAGGCTCCGATATCTGTCATGTTCTCGTCATCTGCCACACCTGACAATTCTTGCTCCGTGAAATAATACTCTATCCCGTCAGTGTCGGTTATCATAAAGTAACTGTCAATCCCAGCATGAACTTCAATTAGCAAAGGTTGATAATTGAGAGGGTAAAATTCCCCATTTTCATGCGAATAGCGGAATACGCCCGATTTCTGTCCGAAACTATAGCTGTATCTATCAGACTGTGTGTCGCTGTCGTAGGTAAGCGAATGATTTATCAGGCTTTCAAGAACATCGACGTTCTGTCCATTTTTAGCTTGATTATACAATGCCTGGACATGGCTATAATCTCTGTAATAATAATTTTGAAAGCTTGTTTTTTCTCTCAGGTCCGGTGCCCCGCAGATGGTCCTGCTCACCGCGCCTCCGGCATTAAGCACCCAGCCGAGGCCGACGGTGGAGGCCACGTCGTCGACCTTGATGCCCGAGGCGTGGTAGGAGATGCTGATGGGCAGGGTATAATCGCCCAGCTTGATCTCATAGAGAGGGATGCTGATCTCGGGAATGCCCGTGGCCAGGCTCACGGGGTATTCGCCGTAGCGAGCCAGTGCCGCTGCCTGAGGTGAAGGCGGCAGGAATCGCTCCAAAGGTGTGTATTCGTTATCCCCAGCACTCCTCCTGGGGACATTAACCTGCCTCACAGTGTCTTTGGCCATGACAGAGTCCTGCGTCTGCGCCAGCATCCGCTGCGCATTCCCACCATAAGACAATATCAGCATTAGGCCCGTCATTCTCACAATCGCTTGATAACAGGGCAAAGATAGTGAAAATATTCTGATTTGCATAGCTTTATGGAAATTTTTAGTTATTTTTTACGGTTACTTTCTTCACAGAGCGGTTTGCGCCCTGTTGGCGTTCCTTCAGATAGATGCCGTTTCTGACGGTCTGCCCCTCTTTCAACTGCCTACCGTCGATACTATAGAGGCCATTGCTTTCTGGTGCATCCGATGAACTGGCTGCATCCTTGTCGGATGTCCTGCTCGTCATAAACTCTGTATCTGCCCAGTCTGTATTTCCTCTGTCTTTGTCCTGTCCGCCAGTCCCATTGGCGCGAGTCCTTGATTCCTCGTTTCCAGGATCGTAACTGATAGAGGCCAGTGCCGAGGGTGGGTAGTAGTAGGCTGCCTCTGCCAACACCTGCTCGCCGCTACCGTCACGTCTCACCCTCGTCTCCAGCACGGGGTAGCGGTAGCCCTCGGCATACCATCTGTAGATGTCCATCCTTACGAGAGCTGTATCAACGGCAATATGCAGGTCTATGCTGTCCTGCGTATAGGTGCTCAGGCTGTCCAGCAGTTCTATTGGCATCATCTCTGCCGCCATCGTCCGCTCCGTGTGCAGTCTTATCACGTTTCTCAGCGTGTCACCTTCGGCCAGCACCACCACGCCCGTAGCGTCGGCCTTCGTCTTATACCGTCCATAGTGTCTCATGCCCAGTCGGTCGCAGTATTTGCCGAGGCCGTGGAAGTAGCCTTCAATGCTGTCGCCGTAGTGCAGGGGAAAGCGTAGATATGCCTCCGGCTGGTCATAACTTACCCGTGTGGTGTGGTTCTCGAAGCCGCATATCAGTAGCGAGTCGCCTTGTGTGCGGTAAAGGTAGCGCGTGTTCTGCTCGGTGGCGGCTATCGGCTCTTCCGACTCGTTATCTACAGCCGTATACTCTATGGTATATTCTTCATTGTTAGAGGCCTCTATACCTTGGCTGATGTCCCAAACGAGTCCACTGCCTGTCTCGCTGAATGACGGGCATACGATTTGTCGCCCTGCCAGTCGGTCGTTCATTCGGTAGCTGTTCTGGCGACTGACAGTCTGTGCAAGTACAGAAACCCCAGCCATAAGCATGGATAAAATGAATCCTAATCTTTGCATAATCACATCATTCTGAAAGTTCTGCTGCAAAGATAAGAAGAAACGTGAGAAGTTTTAAGAAATCAGCGTTTCAATAGGGTAAAGGCCAAGATACTGATTCCCAAGCTATTGTGATTGTCCAAGATTGATATTTGTCGGCATTTGAAACGCCGATGCCTGCTTTTGAATACTATTTTTCCTGCTTCGCGGGCTTCGTCCTGCTCCTAATGGAGCGGAGTCCTTCGGGCGAGAGGACCATGATACGCCTGACGTCTTCATCGCTATATCCCAGTTCCTTCAGGATGAGATAGAACAAATTGTGGGCGGACAGCTTGGCAGACCGCTTCACTTTCCTGATGCGATTGTAGCTCTGGAAGTTGATGGCTGCGTAATACCTGCAGAACAGCTCTTCCTCCTTGGAACTCCAGTTGACGCTGGTATTACCTTCGGCGATGTGGTCATAGAGCATCTTGCCCTGCTTCAGCTTCGTAGCCTCGTCGTCGAGCAGCTTCTTGATGCTCTTGTTCAGTTGCTTGATAGCGCCCTCGGCCTCCTTGGCCTCTGCTTCCAGCTGGCTGATCTTTTGCTGGTCTTTTTCTTCTCTGCTTATCAGTTCCTGGATATTAGCCAGGGTGATGTCCCTGTTGGCCGTGAGTTGTTTGATCTCCGTCGTATAAGCGTATAGCTGATCTTGATACTCTTTTTCTTTGGCTTCAGCTCTTTTTTTCCGAAAATAGGCATAGAAAGCAAGCAGAGTCAGGACTATGGCCAGGCCCATGAGCAGATTCTGCGTCCTGCCCAGTGCCCTGTCCGCTTCATGCATGGCCACCTCGTGGTCAAACCGTAGCTGCAGGTCTTTGATGGTGTCGTTCTTGAGCTTGTTCAGGATGCTGTCCTTGATGTTGATGATTTCGTCCACGTTCTTGCTTACCTCCTCTATATTCCCCCGTTCAAGGTCGTAGGAGATGATGCTGTGGATGAGGTTGATCTTGTCGTATCTGCTGTCTTTGGTCAGGGCTTTTTTCCAGAGTTTATATGCCTCGTCCTTATTTCCTAATGAATAGTATACGTCAGCCAGGTGCTCGATAATCTCCGGCTGTTCTTCGTATGTCAGTGCTTTTTCGAACAGTTCCTTGGCCTTGTATGGATTGTTTTCCTTATAGAGTAATCCCATATTCGATATAAATGAAGCTTTGTCGGCATCGTAGATGGCCTCAATATATGGTATCGACTTTTCGATATAGAAGTAGGCACTGTCTTGCTTCCCCAGCTTGTGAAAGGCAAAGCTGATCTTGTTATAGGAATATGCCATCCAGTTCTTGTTATGGACTTTTTGGGCTATGGACAAGGCTTTTTGGGCATATTGTAGCAGGAGAGCGTCATTCTCACAAAGACCGTTTAGGTAGGCCAAGAACTCTGCAACCTTAAACTGGAGTCTGGCGTCATCTGTTCTTGTAGCCAACTTTTCCGCTTCTTTACAGTATTGAATGGCCTGAGGATAGTTCTGGTCTGTCATTGACCTGTATGACTTGTAGTAATAAGCTTCGGCAAGTTTCTGGTTGTTTCCCACCTTATTATAATATATTAGCGCTGTGTCAAGTCTTGAGTCGGATGGCAAAGGCTGATTGGTGAGATAGCCCAGTTGAGTGGACAAGAGATAAAAGTGTGCCTGGTCGTCGGTAGTCATGCCGGTTCTGTCAAGATTGCTCAGAAGGACATAGGCTGAGTCATATTGCTGTCTGGCAACCAAGGAGTCGATCTGTTGGAGCCTTTCTGAAGTGTTCATGCTGTCACAGGCTGCCAGGATGATTAGAATGACGAGTGGTCTTATGATGGTTTTTGTCGTAATCATGCTGCAAAGATAAGTCGAATAATTGAGAAAACCGAAAATTATGGATATAAAAGCGTTTCGTATATGATGTTTTTTTTCTGATGAACGGTCTAAACTCCTTTCTTCCAATGAAATATGCTAAAACCAATTGAAACGCTGTTTTTTCGGGAAAGATACAGAAATTTAGTAAATTTGCAGCGTTTTTCGAAATTATGGAGTAATATGAAGAAGTTTTTATTAGTATTATGTGCG
>Ga0310691_10007048_pt1 | contig 11831 bp, 5 predicted proteins | sample 176DNAGHGlowgp2_FD_203887 | JGI IMG/M metagenome (GOLD analysis project Ga0310691, IMG submission 203887) | Sheep rumen microbial communities from Palmerston North, Manawatu-Wanganui, New Zealand - 1766 DNA GHGlow gp2 (v2) (version 2) | ecosystem: Host-associated > Mammals > Digestive system >... | reverse complement strand
CGATCCGGCCCGCGTTTCGCACGTCCTCGCCGGCGCGACGGACGAGGAAGTCGACGAACTGCTGGCGCTCCTCCGGGGGGTACTTCCACCACTGGAGGGTCCACTGGATGTCCCCGTAGCAGTAGAACGCGAAGAGGTCGTTCGTGCCGACGTTCGCGTCGAGCCGGCGGACCAGGGGCTCCTGGAACTCCGGGGCGCACCGGCTGATCCGGACGTAGGCCATGCGCGGCCCGAAATGCTCGGGCATCGTTTCGTCCCAGAGCAGCTCCTCCAGCGCCGGCAGCGCGTTGGTCGTGGCGAACTCCGCCATCAGGCCGAACGTGATCTCGTGCAGGAACGAGCTGTGGTAGTCGGTCCGGCGGGGGCGGAGGCTCGCCTCGAGCGAGAGGAGGATCTCCGTGCAGTCGTCGGGCGTCCAGCCGTTGCGGCGGACGAGGCTCCGCATCGCCTCGTTCTGGGATCCCTGGTGGTCGAGGATGCGCCAGACGGCCCAGACGCCGTTGGTGAGGCCGGGGCCGTCCAGCGCGGCGGCGCGGGGCGGGAGGAGCAGCAGGGCGGGAATCAGGGGGAGGAGCAGCGTTCTGTTCATGGAGGGTCTTTCGTCTAGTTGCTGTGGGGATTGGAGGATGCGTTCCGGAAGAAGCCGACGGGGACGTTCGTTTCGGTAAATGGTTCGGCGGAATAGAGGGGGCGCCAGATCGCGTGGACGCTGCCGGTCGTGAGGTCGCGCGCCGTCGGAGTGCTGAAGGCGTACATCAGCATCCTTTGGACGATCTCGGCCTGCGGGGCATCGTTCTCGTAGTATCCTTCGGCCGAAGTCGTTCCGAAGTCGCCGGGAAGCCACTCGTAGGAGGGATAGCCCCAGATGGACGGCATTCTGTCGCGTTCCACGTAGAGGTCGGGCAGCCCCTGCGCGTGCCCGAGCTCGTGGGCGAGGATGTTCGGCTCCGCGGACGCCCGGACGGCGGAGCCGCCGGGAAGCGTCAGGCCGCCCGCGCCGCAGATGCACGTCACGAAATACACCTCCACGCCGGTCGTGACGTGGTGCGTGTCGATCAGGCTCCGGAATGCCGGCCATTCGCCGCCCGTGTCCTTCGTGATCACGGCCCATTCCTGGTTCGTGACGAATCCCACGGGCTCCTGCAGGACGAACCGCCGCCCGACCTGCCGGTAGATGTCGTTGGCGCCGGCGACCTTCGCCCGCACGGTCTCGACGTTCGTGGCGGGCCCGTTCGTCCCGCAGACGATCCAGGCGTGGAGCGGGACCACGGTCTCGGAGGCGAGGGTATGGACGTTCGCGAGCGGGGTCGGCCCGTCCCAGCCGTCGATATGGACCGTGAGCATCGAGCCGCCCGAGGCGACGCCGCCGGTCACCATGATTTCGCGCCCCCGCAGCTCCGTCGCCGGAACCAGCGCGCCGGTGTTCGACAGGTTCCAAACGATGGCGGAGTCCGGAAACGCCGCCGGCTCGATGTCGATCCGGAAGCGCGCCGTCTGCCCCCGCACCACGCCGCACGGGTTCACGACGATGCCGTCCACCTCGTTCGTGTTCACGGGCTCGAACCGGATGTTCGCCGCCCAGATCTTCCGCGTGCGGGAATGCTCGTTGGTGACGAGGGTTCCGTCGGGGCCCCGTTCGGGGACGAGAAGGCGGTAGTGGATTTCGGACGGCGCGTCCCCGCTGACGGCCGTCCCGACCACGGTGAGCGCTCCCGTGGCGTCGTCGCCCTCGCGAAGAAGGTCGCCCGAGGGGCCGTACACGCGGAGGTTCTGCGACGCGGAGCCGAACGTCGCGCCGACCGCGGCGTTTTCCGGCGGGCAGCAGCAGGACGAGGTGCCGACGAGGGACAGCTCCTTCCCATGGTCGTCGGACAGGCAGGCGATGCGCACGACGAGCGGCGGGCACGTGCAGTCCGACAGCGCGTTCGTGCGCGCGGGGCAGTCGTCCCCGTGCCAGCACCGCTCGGCGTCCCCGTGGTACAGATGGCACCAGTCGCACCAGGTTCCGTCCGCGACCTGGCACCGGTGGAGGAAGACGGTGTCGGAAACCTCCCCGACGTCGAGGCCGTTCGTCACGGTCGCCGTCCCGGTCGCGCCGGCGCCCGCCTCGGTCGAGTCCGCTTCGAGCCGCACGGCGTCCGCGCCGACGGGCTCCAGGTTCTCCAGTTCCGCGTCGGCAAGGCCGATGCCCGTGCCGGCCGGCTCGATCACGAACCGGTAGTCGCGGTGGTCCTCGCCATGGAGGCATTCCGAATCCGACGCATCGACGGGCTCGAGCCGCAGGACGGGCCGCGCCACGGCGGCCTCTCCGCGGGCCGCGTCTCCCTCGAGGACGCCGGCCGGGTCCTTGCGCCAGCGCGGGACGCCGCCGCCTTCGCCCGGCGCCGGCGAGATCCGCAGCGGCACGGGATCCTCTCCCGTCGAGAAGAGCCGGACGTCGATCCGCTCGCCCGGCGGGAGCCGCAGCGCGTAGTTCGTCGCCGCCCGCAGCGGCAGCGCGAGGTCCCCGACGACGAGCGTCGCCCGGACGCCCGCCGGAAGGTCCGCGTCGAGATGCACCGTCCAGTCCGCCGCTTCGGGGTCGTCGGCCCACAGCCGATGCGCGCGCCACGCGGCGGCGTCCGCGCCGTCGGGGATGCCGTCCCCGTCCTCGTCCGCGTCGCGCGGATCCGCGCCGGCGAGCGCCTCCGCACCGTCCGCGAGTCCGTCCCCGTCCGTGTCGTACCGGCGCGGGTCGGTGCCGAGGCGGAAGACTTCGTCCTGGTCGGAGAGACCGTCGCCGTCCGTGTCGGCGGAACTGTCGGCGCCGATCTCCGCAACGTTCCTCCATTCGAGCGCGAACCGCGTCGGCGTCCGCAGCGCGCCGTTCGTGCAGAGCAGCTGCGCCACCGGGACGCCGCTGGCGACGATCCCGCCGTCGACCCGCCAGACCGTCTCCGCGAGCAGGTTCGTCCCGAGGATCGCGAGCGCGTTCACGCCGTTCGTCCCCGCCTGCGCGCCGATCGCGAAGTTCGTCGCGGGCGGGTCGAGCGCGTCCGGCAGGTCGTAGCGGTAGGTGAAGTCGCCGTTCGGCTTCAGTTCGGCCTGGACCGTCGCGCGGCGGGCGGGAAGGCGGTCGAGGGCGACGTTCTCCCACGCGACGAGCAGCCCCCCGCCCGGCGCCGGCGCGTGCCAGAGGCGCGACGGCGCCGCGTTCGTCCCTTCGACGGCCGTCGGCAGGATCCCGAGCGGGGCGCGGAAGGGCGCGAGCGCGGGGAGCCCGGTGCCGTCCGGCAGCGCCGTCCCGAGCGGCGGGTGCCGCGAGCTCTCGAACGAGAGCGCGCCGGAAGCCGACGCGTAGACGCGCCGCACCGGATTCGTCCCGAGCGCGAAGAACGGACTCTCCCGCTCGATCCAGATTCCGTCCTCCGACGCCCCGCGCCGCCGCCACGCCGCCGCCTCGACCGCGTTCGTCGGCTCGGCGCGCATCGCGACCCCCTGCGTCCGGACCTCCACGAGCCCGAACGCCGGCTCCGGCGGCGGCGCGGGCGGGACGCTCGACATCCCCAGCAGCCCGCCGCCGCCGTTTCCGCCGCCGGGCTTGGTTCCGCCGATCGCGATGACGGCGACGAGCAGGGCGAGCGCGGCGGCCCGGGCAATGGGGCCGGCGCGGCGCAGACGGGCGAGCAGGTCGCGCCACTGCGGCGAGCGCGCCGCCTGGCGCGCGAGGCCGTGGAGCGCGAAGCCGCACCAGAGCGCGGCAAGGGCGAGCGCAAAGAGCGTGCGGGAAGGGTCGTCCATGGCGCGCTACCTCAGGATGAGGATTCCGGCGTCGGTGTCGAGCCGGAGCGACGCCGATTCCGCTCCGCGCCCGTCCGTCCCGCGCACGTCGAGCCGCGCGACGTTCCAGGAGCGGGAGAAGAGCCCGTCCGGCGGCGCGGCCGAGAGCGAGGCGAAGAGCGCGTTCGTGCTTCCCTCCTCCCGCGCCTCGAACGCGATCGGCCTCCCCGACTCCGCGAGGCGCAGCGAGAGCACCAGCGCCCGCGGCGCCGGCCCCTCCGCCGCCACCGCGGGCGGCTCCTCGATCCGGTTCGTCGGCGACGCGACGAACCAGACGCCGGCGTCCCAGCCGAAGACCAGCGACTCGTCGCCCTGCAGGAGCGGACCGCCCGGCTCCCGCGCCGCGCCGAACGCGGCGGAGACGTTGTTCGAGGGCGTGGCGACGAGCGCGACGCGGGCCCGGACGAGACGAGCGCGAGCGACCATCGCGGCCGGAAGAGGCGCGTTGGTCGTGCTTTCCGTGTCGGCGAACGCCGGCGGCGGGGCGGGCGGCATCGCGAACTCCGCGCCGCGGACGGCGGCCGGAATCGCGAGCAGAAGGAGCGGGAGGAGACGGGATTTCATGGTGGGTTGCGGTTGTTTTCCGAGGGTCCACGGAGCCTCCGCGAAAATCGCGGAAAGGCCTCTCGTGCGTGGAACATCCTAGACGAAACGGCCCCCCCCGGAACGCAACAAATACGCAACAAATTCGTGCGTGTTTTTCCCGCCCCGCCGTGGTAGTATTGGTGAATTTCGATTTCCCACTAATTTCCCACTGTTTTTCGGTTCCGTTGTGGTAGGATGGTCTCCCGTCGGCCCCATCCAGTCCCTCCACGACCATGAAAAACGCCGCTCTCCTCCTTCTCGTACTTGCGCTCTTGCCCTGCACGGCATCCTCGGAGCGCCCGGCCGCCCCGCAGCCGGATTGGGCGGAGTACGTCCGCACCAACATCGCCGCCGCGAGCGAGGCCGACTTCCGCGACCGCTCCCTGCTTCCGCTCCTGCGCGCCGAGACGCTCGACCGGTTCGAGCCCCCCGCCTCGTGGTCCGCCGGGCTTGCGGCCGAGGCCCGCGCCTATGTCGAGGACGAGCTGCGCTTCGCGTGGGAGGGCCCCGCGCGGATGACGGACCGCCCGAACGAGGAATGGGGCCGCGCCTACGACTTCACCGTGAAGGAGGGCTCGCGCGATCCGTTCCTCGCCTGGATGTCCGTCGTCGGCCAGCACAAGTGGCACTGGGACGACAAGGCCCGCGCGCAGCTCGCCGCCCTCGAGGCCGACCTCGCCGCCCTCCCGCCGGAGACCGAGCCCTTCCGGCGCCTCCTCGCCGCGCACGCGCGCCAGCTCCTCGACCCCGCGGAGAACCACGCCCGCGCGCTCTGCGCCGCCGCCGTGCGCTGGGCCGAGTCGCACGCCGCGCATCCGGACCGCTCCGAAGCGGTCCTGCGCGTCCTCGCGCAGTTCGTCGACACCGGAAACCCCGCGCTCGTTCCCGCCCTTCTCCGCTCCTCCGCCGACCCGTGGATCGCCTTCGCGCTCGGCGGAGACGCCGCCGTCGCCCGTGCACGCGAAGCCTATGCGCCCCAGGCCCGCGACGAAGCCCTCGACCTTGCCGCCGCATCCTACCGCCGCGCGTGGGAGCTCCACCCCGAGTTCCCGCAGGGCGCCGCGGGGATGGCGGTCGTCTGCGGACTTCGCCGCGACCGCGACGGGCTCCGCCTCTGGTTCGCGCGCGCCGCGGAGGCCCGCTTCGATCTCGTCCGGCTCCATCTCGATTGCGGCCTCTATTTCGCTGATCCAGCCTCGCGGCGCGCCCACGAGGACGTCTGTCTCGAACTTGCCGGCGAAAGGCCGGGCACGATGCTGCCCCTCTGCGGAATGGCCGCCGTCATCCGCGAACTCAACGCCGGCGGAGACGTCGCCGCCGCTCTTCTTTCGGATCTCGACCGCCTCGCCCGCGTGGAGTCCGGGCTCGAATCGGTTGCGCGAAGCGCCGATGCCACGCGAAGCCTCCGATGGGCCGCCGCGGAGCTGGTTGCCGTCCTGCGCGAGCGGCGCGGGGACGTCGACGGCGCGTTGCGGGCCTGCGATGCGGCGCTCGATCCCGTTGCCGACGGATTTCTGCCGGCCCGTGTCGCGGGAACGTTCGCCGCAAACGTCCATCTCGGCGGCGTTTCGGGCCCGAACAGGAATCTCGTCCTCCCGGTTCTTGAACGCTTCGACAGGGGCGATTTCGAGGGCGTGCTCGGAGGCTGGGAGGAGGTTTGGCGGCATTGCATCGGCGCCACGCGCAACGAGCGGCGTTTTTTGGCGGATCTCGCCGTCCGGTCCTTCCTCCGGGCCCGTTTCGATCATGGCGAGGCTCGCTTTGTCGGTGTTTTCGAGAAAGGCGTGTTCTGCGACTGGTTCGGATACGGAACAACGAGGGGAAACGGTTGGAAACTGGAGAACGCTACGGATGGCGGAACGGCCGTCGCGCCCGGCTCGGGTCCCATCCGCGCGATCGAGTGCAGCCATTCTCTGCCCGCCGTTGTCGAAATCGACACGGAATTCGAAGTCCTTCCCGGCGAAGACGACCACGCGCTTTTTGCCTTGCGCTTCCTTCCGGCCGACGGCTTCGTCGGTCGGCTGCGCGGGACCCAGCCGCCGCTGTCCTTTTCGCTTTTGGCGACGGGAGGTCTCGCGGTCCGTCTGGGCTCGTCGGGCGAGCCCGAGGTCGACAAGGGCTGCCGCGCCGGCTTGCTCGCCGAACGGATCGTCCCGAGCCCCCAAGGCCCGCCCGACGCTCCGCGTCGCATCCGCCTGCGCGCCGTCTTCGGCGACGGTCGCGTCGCGCTCTATCTGGGGACCGCCCCCGATCCCGTCCTGTCCGAAGCCTGCTCCGCCTTCGGGCCGGACGCGATGCCGAACGGCGGAAAGCTCGTCTTCTTCGGCCGCGGCGTCCGGTTCCGCGGCTTTTCCTTCCGGAAGCCTTCGCCGCCTCCTCCGGAGAAAGGAGGAGCCGTGCCATGAGTCCGCGCCTTGTCCTCCTCGGCGGCTTCTCCGCCGACTATGCCTCCGCCCTCCGGCGCGCCCTTCCTCGGCACAACGGCTGGGAGCCGCGCGCCGCGCCGGACGCCATCGCCGTCGTCGCCGCCCTGGCGATTCCGCCGGCGCCCGTCTTCGTGGTCCTCGACGCCGCCGCGCTCGGTTCCGCGAACCTTCCCGCGCTCTGCCGCGCCGTGCGCCGCGCGGCGCCTCCGCCGGCCGCGGTCCGCATCGAAGTCCTCCTGCCCGCCCTTTCGCCCGCCGCCGTCCGGGCCGCCTACGCGGCCGGCGCCGACGAATGCCGCGCCGGGCCGGTCTCCGCCGCGACGCTCGCGCTCTTCGTCCTCGCCAAGGCGCCGCCTCCGGACGAAGCCGCCTCCGACGGTTTCCTCTTCGATCCCGCCACGGGCGTCGCTCGGGTCGGCGGGAGTCCCCTCTCCCTTACGCCCACCGAGCTCCGGCTTCTCCGGGAGCTCGTCTCGCGGCCGGGGACCGCGCTCTCGCGCAAGGAGCTTCTGCTTGCATCGCTCGGCGCCGAGGCCGGAAGCGTCCAGCCCCGCGCCATCGATAGCGCCGTCGCCGGGCTGCGCGCCAAGCTCGGACCGGCCGGCTGGCGCCTCGAGACCGCCTGGGGCCGCGGCTACCGCTGGAACGCCTCCGCCCGCCCCCCGCTCGGCGCGCGGCTCGTCCGCCGCCGTGCCCGCGTGGCGGGCTCGGGCGTCCTCGCCATCGTCCTCGCTCTTCTCGCCGTCCGCGCGTTCCGTCCCGTCCCGCCGCCCGTTCTGCCGTCATCTCCGCCGTCCGATCCCGTCGCCCGCGCGCTGCTCGACGCATTCGAGACCCCCAATCCGCCCGCCGTCGACGTCGCCCGTCCGAAAACGGAGGAAGATGACGATTTTTCCGCCTTTTCCACGGGCTGAACGCCTCCGAAATTTCCCACTAATTTCCCACTGTTTTTTTCCGCCGTTCTGCTATCTTGTATTTCGCCGGGGTGATCATCGGCCCGTTGCCGGTCTTCCGCCCCCTCCGAAACAACAAGAAGGAACGACATGAACACACGCGCCCAAGCACGGTTTCGGCGACTTCTCGCCGCCACGCTCCCGCTTCTCCTCGCGCCCGTCCCGGCGCTCCTTGCGCAGTCCGCAGCCGTCCTTGAGACGTCCGGGGACGTCCGCGCCCTGCTCCGCTCCGCGCAGGCGGCGGCGCTGCCGTCCGCGTCCGTCGTCACGCAGGAGCTCGGCGCTGTGTCCGTCGCGCCGGCGACCACGAACGATGCCGCGTGGTTCTCCGCCGTGGGCGACGGCGCCGCGCTGGCGTTCGAGGACCCAGCCACGAGCGACACGGTCCTCACCAACCCCGCTACGGGCGGAGCCGCGCGCCTCGCCCCCGAGCCGGGCTACGACCCGGACTGGGCGCTGCTCGCGGCGGGCTACGACCCGGACGAAAACGCCGACCTGCTTCCGTTCTACGACCCCTCGCTCGTGGTCCTCTCGCTCTCGCTGCTCCCGGCGGACGCGCCCGCCGGCGGCTCCGCCGCGGCGGCGGCCGCACCGGAGCCGCTCCCCGGCGAATCGGCCGGCCTTTTCGCGACGTTCCACCTGGTCGGCGACTGGCTCGACGAGATGCCGGACTTCGACGCGCTCCCGGTCGATCTCGCGACGAACGTCCCGGCCGTCGACTTCCCGCTCGTGCAGTCGCACTGGAGCGTCGCCGACGCGCGCTTCCGCGACTTCTTCGCCGCCCGCTTCACGGGCGTCCTTCTCGTCCCCGTTTCCGGCGACTACACCTTCACGCTCCATTCCGACGACGGCGCGGACCTCTGGCTCGACGGCGCGCCCGTCCTTTCCGATCCGCCGCGCCACGTCTGGCGCTCGCGCGCAGCCACGGTGACGCTCGCCGCGGGCCGCCACCCGATCCGCGTCGGCTACTTCGACGGCAATGGCACGGCGGGCCTCCGGCTCGACTGGACGCGCCCGGACGGCGTCACGGAGACGATTCCGCCCTCCGCCTTCTGCCACGCCGAGCCCTCCCTTCCGCCCGGCGTCCGCCTCGCGGCGCCGTCCTCCGGCTTCTACTACGTCGGCAACGAGATCGAGCTCTCCGCCACGGCCTGGGACTTCGCGGACGCCGTCGCCGCAGTCGATTTCCACGCCGGGACCTCGCTCGTCGCGACCGCGACGTCCGCGCCCTACGCCGCCGCGTTCCTCGCGACCGAGCCCGGCGCCCTCGCGCTCTCCGCCATCGCCCGGTCGGCCTCGGGCGCCGTTTCCGCGCCGTCCGTCCGCACGGTCGAGATCCGGCCCTGCGCGCCGGGCTACGAAGCCGGCCTCGCCGCGACCTACTTCGACCTTCCCGCCAAGCCGAACGCCCAGCCCGACCTTTCCGGCCTCGCGCCCTGCCAGACGCGGATCGAGCAGGAGATCCTCCATCCCGAGGCGTCCGTCTGGCCGGACGTCCCCGCCTCCTCGAACCATCTCTTCGCCGCGCGCTACGACGGCTTCGTCTTCGTGCCCTGGACGGGCGACTGGACCTTCGCGCTCGAATCCGACGAAGGGTCGGTCCTCTACGTCGACGGCGCCCTCGCGCTCGACCACGGCGGACTGCATTCGCGCCGCTCGAAGTTCGCGACGCTGCGCCTCGCCTACGGCTTCCACGCCATCCGCGTCGAATACTTCGACCAGGGCGGCGTCGCCAGCCTCCGGTTCGACTGGCGCGGACCGGACGGCCGCGTCGCCATCGTCCCGCGCCAGTCGCTCTTCCGCCGCATCGGCGAGACCGACGCCGACCACGACGGCGCCGAGGACTGGTGGGAGACCGAGTTCGGCTTCGATCCTCTCGATCCCTCCGACGCCGCGCTCGACCCCGACTCCGACGGCCTCTCCAACCTCGCCGAGTTGCTCGCCGGCACGAACCCGATCCTCGCCGACACCGACGGCGACGGCATCCCCGACGCCTGGGAGGTCGCCCGCGGCCTCAATCCCTGCGACCCCGCCGACGCGTTCGCCGACCCGGACGGCGAAGGTCTCTCCAACTACGCCGAGTTCCTCCTCGGCACCGATCCGCTCCTCGCCGACACCGACGGCGACGGCTGGGACGACCGCTTCGAGTCCTCCGTCTCCCGCACCGACCCCTGCGCCCCCGACCTCGCGGGAATGGCCGCCGCGCCCCTCGGCGAGCCCGTCTCCGCCCGCACCTCCGTCGTCGCCCGCACCGGCTCGTGGGGCGAGGACGAGACCGGACTCTACGCCCGCGAGCGCGCGGGATCCGTCACGTGGGAGCTCTCCGTCGGCGAGACGCCTCCCGACGCGATCCGCTTCGGCGTTTCGCAGCACAATCCGCTCGTCTCCGGCACGTCGCTCTTCGACCTCTCGCTCTACGTCGACGGTCTCTTCGTCGCACGCCAGGAGATCCCCGCGACCGCCGATTCTCCGTCGGACGCGGTCTTCTTCCTCCCCGCGCTCGATCCCGGATTGCACCGCTTCCGCCTCGTCTGGAAGAACCGCGCCTCCAACACCTTCCTCGCCGTCCGCGACATCGGCTTCCAGTCCTTCTCCGGCCCGGACGTCGACGGCGACGGCACCCCCGACTGGCGCGCCGCCCGCACCGACCGCCTCGTCTCCCTCTCCGGCTCCGACGCCGAATCCCTCGTCTCCCCGATCTGCGTCGAGGGGACCGAAATGTGGGGCGGCACCTCCGCCCTGCGCGTCTCCTCCGGCACGAACCTCGCCGAATACGCCGCCGCGCCCTCCGTCGGCGGCGGGTTCTGGGCCGATGTCCCGCTCGACCCCGACGGCGCCGCGACCTCCGTCTCCCTCGTCGGCGTCGGCGCGCAGCACTCCTTCTCCGTCGCCTGGACGCCCTACGCGATCCCGGACGCCGCCACGAACGACGCGTTCCGCCTCCGCGAAGGCGACGCCCTCCGCCTCGCCGGCTTCCCGGACGCGGAGTCCGGCATCGCCATCGAACGCCTCGCCGGCGAGGACTGGATCGCCGTCACGAACCTCTCCGCCTCCGCGCCCGTGCCGTTCGCGTTCGATTCCGCCGGGCTCTACCGCCTCTCCGCCCTCGCCGTCACCGGCGGCGTCCCCGCCTCCGCCGAGGCGTTCGTCGAGGCCGTCGCCTCGCGCTTCCCGCTCTCCCGCCCCGCCGTCCTCGTCGGCACCGCCCGCACGCTCGACGCGCCCGCGCTCCGCCCCGGCGAGCCGGTCGAGACCGACGCCGATCTGCGCGCGACCGTGACGCCGGCCGGCGAGGGCTCGACGCTTGTCCTCGAGGCCGGCGCCGACGGCGAGCACGGCATCCTCGCCCGCCTCGGCGAGGACGGCCCCGTCCTCGACGCCGCCCGCGTCACCGCGCTCTGGGGCGACAACGGCAGCTACTACCGCGTCGTCGAGAACTACCCCGACGGCAGCCAGCTCGCCGAGGTCGTCCTCTTCCTCGGCTCCGTCCCGCCCGACCTCGCCGTCAAGCTCGAGATCTTCGTCGCAGGCGTCTTCTTCGAGGACGGCACCCGCTTCCGCGAACTCTCGGCCGCGGACTTCGACGAGGACGGCGTCTGCCGCATCCGCTTCCTCCGCTCCGCCGGCATCACCACCTCCGTCTGCCACTACACCCGCTTCTATCAGGGCGGGGTCAGGATCGGAAGCCTGTGATCGGGGCGCGGGGCGCCGGGGGGCCCCCCCCGCCCCCCCCCCAAAACACCCGTTCTGCGCAAGACAGACAGCATTCCTTCCACCGTGAACATCTCCTTCACCAACCAAACCGAACCATTGCTCGCCTCGCGGCGGCTGGAACAAGGCCCCCTCCGAGAGGGGGCTGCCGCGCGGAGCGCGGCTGGGGGAGTATTCCGTGCGGCGCACGGTCATTTACATTTGCCATTTGTGGACAATTGTGGACATTGGGAGTTTGTGGACAATTCAAAACCCGTTCGCGATTTTCACGCTGTTCACGGCATCTTCCTCGCTGCGCTCCTTTTACTCGCCTCCACCGCCCAGGCCGGCCCCCTCT
>Ga0310691_10007044_pt1 | contig 11836 bp, 3 predicted proteins | sample 176DNAGHGlowgp2_FD_203887 | JGI IMG/M metagenome (GOLD analysis project Ga0310691, IMG submission 203887) | Sheep rumen microbial communities from Palmerston North, Manawatu-Wanganui, New Zealand - 1766 DNA GHGlow gp2 (v2) (version 2) | ecosystem: Host-associated > Mammals > Digestive system >... | reverse complement strand
CGCGGACCGTGCAGCCTTCGCCGAGCCACGCGCGGCGGAAGATGAAGTGCCGGCAACCGGCAAGGTCGAAGTCCGTGTCCGTCCACGTGCCGCCCTCGAACATGACGCCGTCGGCGAGCTTCACCGAGAGCCGCCCGCCGGGCGGCGGCGCGAACTTCGCGCCCTGGTCGGCCAGAAAGACCTGACCGGGCTTGAGCTCGATCGCGCCGCGCAGGACCACGGTCTTCTCGCCCTCGTTCACGAAGACGGCGCCGTGCTCGGCGAGCGAGGCGCGGATCTCCGCCTCGGCCTCGGGACGGCCCTCCGGCACGACCGGGTGCTCGCACCCGCGGCCGTAGGAGAGCTCCACGTCGCGCAGCGCGTCGATGACGCGCCGCTCGCGTTCGTGGCGCGCCGAGGTCTCCGCGTCGGGATTGCCCTTCGCCAGTGAGACCACGCGACGCAGCTGCTCCATCTGGGCGGGATTGCAGTAGCCGAGTTCGTGCACGAAGCCCACGTCGAAGCACACGCTCGCGCCGAGCGGCAGCACGCGCCGGAGCCAGTCGACCCAGACGTCGTCCGTGTGCCGCACGTCGGTCCAGCCCCACATGCCGCCCAGGTAGGTGAGCGAGAACCACTGGCGCCCGAGCGCCTCGCGGCCGTCGCACGGCAGGCGCATCGGGTTCGTGGCCTCGCCGGCGGTGAAGTCGCAGCCGGCCCACACGTCGTGGCGGGCCTCGCCGGGGCAGCGGAATTCATGGAAGAGCGTGCCGAGCTCGCGGCCCTCCTTGCGCTCCATGCCGAGCACCCAGCGGAAGCCGTGGTCGTAGTCGACGATCCGCTTCGCGAAGGCGCAGACCGCGTCCGGATTGCCGCGCCGCGCGGCGGCGCGGATTGCGAGCGTCTCGCGGTCGCCGGCGAAGCCCGGGCCGCCGGCGCCGTCGAACCACCAGGCGTGGACGTCGCGCCCGTAGCGCTCGCTCCATTCGCCGATCACCTCGCACCAGTTCGCGAGGCCCTCGGGCGTGTCGGTGCAGTCCGCGCGGCCGTCGAGAGAAGGGACGTACCCCATTCTCTCGCAGTCCTCCGGCGCGCGGGCCGGGGCGCGGCACGGCAGGTAGAGGCAGAACTTGATCCCCGTGCCGCGCAGCGCCTCGATCATCTCGCGCGGGAGGTCGCGCCCGTTGCAGGCCGCCGTGGCGATCCCGCGCTGCCGCCGCGTGATGCGCTCGTAGGTCGCGTTGGGCGCGATGTACGTGCCGGCGTTCTGGCCGAGCGTGAGGAAGAAGTAGTCCACGCCGGCCGCGACGAGGTCGCGCTTCATCCGCTCCACGTCGAATTTGCGCGCCTCGCGGCTCGCGATGCCCGGCCAGTAGTGGACGAACGCGCCGACCTTGCCGGCCATCCAGTCGGTCTCCGGCGGCGGCGCGGGACGGTGCGCGCGCCGCGCCGCGCGGTTCTCCTCGAGGTAGGCGCCCGCGAGGGCGCCCCAGAAGAACTCGGAGACGTTCGGCGTGTCGTAGTCGTAGAAGAGGAGCGTCTTCTCGATCTCCTCCTCGTAGCACGGGTCGCCCGTCGCCGCGCAGATTGCCGCGGCGCAGAGCGGGTTCGTCATCGTGTGCCGCTCGAACCACTTGCGCACGCCGAGCAGCTCCGTCCGCGGCGAGGCCGCGAACGAAACCGAGACGTCCTGGTCCGTGTGCGGATGCCATGGATAGCCCTCGCGCCAGTTGGCGTAGCGGAACTCGGCCTTCTTGTTGTCGTATCCCGCACGGTCGGCCATGAACGGCGCGGTGCGCGCGGCGAAGTCGCGGAAGCCCGCGCGGTAGACCGCGCGCCATTCGGGGTCCTCCTCGAGGGCGATGAGATCCCGGAGCGCCATTGCGACGGAGACGTAGATCCAGTGTCCGGCCGTGCGCCCGGCCTTGTCCTTCTCGCAGTCGGCGAGCCCCTTTTCCATCCGGTCGCGCACGGCGACGCGCTCGGCGCGGTAGAGCTCGAGCCAATGCGCGTCGCCCGTCATTTCGTGGAGGGCGCGCAGGGTGAAGAGGAACCGCGCCACCTCGTAGTACGGAAGGACGACGTCCTTGAGCCCGCCGCGGTTCTGGCCCTTGAAGAGGCCGTCGCACGGACACCACCAGCCGTTGGCCTCGAGCGCGCGGGCGACCTCGGCGCAGCGCGCGGCGATCTTCGCCTTGAGCGCAGGCTCGGCGAAGGGCGCGCGCCAGTAGCTCCAGAGGCCGATGATCCACGGCGTGGTCTGGTCGTTGGAGCCGCAGGGCCAGTGCGAGCGGCCGTCCTCGAGCACGCAGCGCGCGATGAAGCCGGGCACGTCCGAGACCTCGGAGAGCTTCAGCAGGCCCTCGGCGAGGCGCTTCGCGAGCGCGGCGTCGCCGCGCTGCACCACGGCGGGCATCCACTGCCCGGTGAACATCGCGCCGTTCTCGACCGGCGTCCACCAGCCCATCGCGTTGGGAAACGCGCGTGCCGCCTCCTCGGGGGTCGGCATCGGGCCGACATAGTCGAGCAGCAGCCCGGGGCCGTAGACGAACTCTCGCGCGAGCCGCGAGTGGGCCTGGTCCATGGCGGCGGCGAGCCGGCCCGAGCTCCGCGGGGGCGCCGATCCGCCCGAGCTCCGCGGGGCCCCCGCCCCGCTCGCCGGGCGGTCAGGACCAGATGTGGGTGAAGTCTGCGGTTTCATGGGGAATGGTACTCATCAAAGCTTGATCGGATTCTGTGGTCTTGAGTGCCCGGCGAGCGGGGTTGGGGCCCCGCGGAGCTCGGGCACTACCACGCCGCCGGGATCTTCAGCGTCTCCCCGCCCTTCATCGCGGAGAGGTGCGCGTAGACGCCGGCGAGGGTGGTGTCGAGCGCGGTCTTGAGGTCCACGCAGACCTTGTGTCCCGGCACGAGGATGCCGCGCAGGAAGTCGTCGGTGAGGTAGCTGTGCGAGCCGCCGTGGCCGCCGGCGTCCACGCCGGGCGGCAGCGCGGGCTTCGCGAGGTCCATCTTCGCGACTTCGGCGTCGAACCAGCCGCGGTAGCCGCCCTTCTCGGGCACGTAGCAGCCCTTGTTGCCGAAGATGCGGCCGATCTCGCCGCCGAAGGCCGGGACGTCCCACGCCACGAGCATGCGCGCCGTGGAGCCGTCCTCGCAGCGCATCATGGCGAACTCGCTGCCGTAGGGGTTGGCGTAGCGGTTGTTCTCCGGCTTGTAGTGGGTCTTGAGCGACGGCACCCCGGAGCACGCGACCTCGACGAAACGCTTGTGCGTGACGCAGGTGTAGAAGGCGTTGGAGTGGGTCGGGTAGTACTGCGGCGGGCAGCCTTCGCGCCACTTGCCGAAGCTGCCGCACATCACCGAGTCGAGGTCGTTCCCGTCCGGGTGGTAGTACTCGCCCTCGGTGTAGACGACGTCGCCGAGCATGCCGGCCTCGTAGAGCTTGCGCATGGCGTAGCCCTCGGGGCGGAACGCGGTGGTCTCGTTCATCATGTAGAGCCTCCCGCTCGCCTTCACGGCGTCCACGAGTTTCGGGACCATCTCGAGCTGGTCCGCGCCGAAGAAGGCCGGCACGGCGCTCGCGACGTGCAGTCCGTGCTCGAGGGCCATGATCGCGAGGCGCACGTGGCTCGGCGCGTCGGTGGCGATGTAGACCGCCTCGACCCGGTCCTCCTCCGCGTGCTTCAGCAGCTCCTCGAAGGTCGGGTAGGCCTTCTTCGCGCGGGTGCGCTCCTGCAGCGCGCGGCAAAGCGCGGGATCGAGGTCGGAGACCGCGACCACCTCGGCGTTGGGGTGGGTCTGGTAGCCGAACTGCGAGCCGAAGGAGCAGACCCCTTCGCCCACGATGGCGACGCGCACGCGGCGCTCGGAGAACGGTTGCCAGACCGCGCTGGCGTTCGCGCCAGCGTCGGTTTCCTCGAAGCCCTGGATCCGCGCGAGCTGCGCGGGGCTCGCGCCCCGCTCCGCCGCACTCTCAGGACCACGATCGGGATGGGTTTCGGGATTCGTTTTCATGGTGGAGGTCCGGGTAGTTGGGATGTCCTTGGGAAGACGCCGTAGATTCTACCATCGCCACGCATGCGGCGCAAGGGGAAATGCAGTCATAATGCGCAGATTCTTTCGCCCGAAAAGCGAATGCGGCCGAGCTCCGCGGGGCCCCAACCCCGCTCGCCGGCCGCTCAGGACCCGGCGGAACGATGGTCTGCGATGAATCCGGACGCTTCGCGAATGCGGCCGAGCTCCGCGGGGCCCCAACCCCACTCGCCGGCCGCTCAGGACCAGGCGGGACGATGGTCTGCGATGGATCCGGGCGCTTCGCGGCGGGGTGCGAGCCGGGCGCTTCGCGAAGCGCGGAAGAGCAAAGGGTCGATTTGAGCCGCCTGGTCCTGAGAGCCCGGCGAGCGGGGTTGGGGCCCCGCGGAGCTCGGGCACCCCAGTGACCCGGCCCCGCCCGGAGGAGCGCACCTCATCCCCGTAGGGCGATTCCGAAATGCGGGGGCCCCGCGGAGCTCGGGCACATCAGAAGTCCCACCGCGGCGCCGCCTCGCCTGGCACCCGGTGCACATAGACCGCGGCACCGCCGCTGTTGCGCGCAAGGGCGGCGAGCGCGTCGTTGATCCCGTGCCAGGCCGCGCCACGGCCGGCGCCGGGCGCGGACACGCGCGAGAGCAGCAGATACCGGCCGGCCGCGAAGAGGCCGGGCTCGTCGCCCTTGGGGCGGTAGATCGTGGAGAGCGGGTCCTGCACGGCTCGCACGAGCGGGAACCCCGCTGTGGCGAGCTCCGCGAACACGGTCTGCTCGCACGGCGAAATCCACGTGCCCGCCAGCACAAAGCCCTTTTCCGCGGCTCCGTGCAGCCGCGCGGCGACGGCGGTGAAGTCCGCTTCCGGAAGGCTCCGCGACAGGCGCACCGCGGCGAGCTTCCGCCCGGGTGCGAGCAGGGCGGTTTCGCCCACGCCGGTCCACCACTCGTCTTCGGGGAGAAGCGGCGATTCGAGCGGCTCGTGCACGCGCAGCGGCGGCGAGGCGCCGTGCATGAGCGACCACTTGAGCGGGTTGTTCGCGATGAACTGGTCGACGACGTCGATGATCTCCGCCGAGCACAGAATGCGGTCGTGGTAGTTGCGCTGCCAGGCGATTTCGATCCCGCGCCGCCGCGCGGCGCGCTGCGAGCGGCACTTCACGTTGTAGACGAACCGGCCGAGCGCCTTGAGCGGATCGTCGAGATTCGGGAGGATCTGCACGCGGACGTGGACGTGGTCGGGCATGACCACGGAAGTGCGCAGCACGATGCCGGGCCGGCGCGCCGACTCCCGGCGCAGCTCGGCCCACACCGCCTCGCCGGCGGGCGAAAGCGCGACCTCGGCGCCCTTCACCTGGCCCAGCAGCGGCCGCCGCGGCTCCAGCGCGAAGGTCAGGAACATCGCCGCGCCGCGCGAGTAGTCGTAGCCGTGGAAGCGCTGGTAGTGGGTGATCGGGGGCTGCATGGCGGAGGATTGTACGAGGGAAGCGGGCGGCGCGCAAGCGGAAAGTGCGGCCGAGCTGCGCGGGGCCCCAACCCCGCTCGCCGGCCGCTCAGGACCAGTGTCTCCAGATTGACTGCACTCCCTTTCCGCGCTTCGCGATGCGCCGAGGTGCGCTGACCCTCCGCGCTTCGCGGAGCGCCCGGATTCATCCTGTCGATTCCTTCGCTTGGTCCTGAGTGCCCGGCGAGCGGGGGCGGGGCCCCGCGGAGCTCGGGCACCCCAGCGCCCCGGCCCGGGCGGGCCGGGGCGTGGCCTTCTACTTCACGATGAACACGGTTGCCTGCGGCGGCGGGCGGTACCAGATCTGCGTGATCTGCGCGGCGGTCTTGCCCGCCGCCTCGATCGCCGCGGCGTCGGCGTAGGCGTTGCCGTCCGCGTCCTTGAAGAAGAAGCCGCAGTAGTTCGGCCGCACGTCCTCGAAGCGCACGTTCGCCGCGTTCACGCCACCCGGCGACTGCAACAGCGGAATGCCGGCGCTACGGGAGACCGAGCCCAGACCCGGGCTCTCCTTCGGCACGCGGAGCGTCATCTTCGCGTCGTTCGTGTTGTTCGGGAACTTGTTGGAGCCGCTCGTGAACCGCACCGGCACCGCCGTGTAGCCGCCGACCGGGACCACGAACTCGAACACGTTCGTGCTCGTCGCGTATTTGAGCTGCAGCCACTGCGGCGTGAACACCGAACCCGCGCCGACGAGCCGGACCATCGTTCCATTGACGGAACTCCAGGTGTCGGGTTCCAGCTTGCCGGCGGTCACGGTGCCACCGTCGATTTCGAGGACGGGGGGCGGCGCGGCGGAGCCGCCGGTCAGGCCTCCCGCATTGAGCGTGGCCCCGTCCTCGACGCGGACCTTCACGCCCGGATGATTTGCTGTGAAACCATTGAACTGCGCGGTCGTTCCACCGGTCATGGTGACGGTGAGGTTCTCGCCGTTCGCATCCGCCGCCGTCGCGCCGGCATTATTGACGCCGTTGATCCAGACGTTGCAGTCGTCGAAGACGAGGCGGTTGTAGGTCTGATTGGCGATGACGGCGTAAACGGAGAACCGGCAGTTCGCGGCCGTCTTGTCCTCCGAGGTGAAGATCAGCTCTTCGTGCATGCCGTCGAGGTTGAGGCTCGAGACCCACCAGCGCGTCTCGTTGCCGTAGCGCGTCGTTCCGGCGGACGCCGGGACCGTCACGGTGACCGGGTCGTCGCCTTCGTCCGTCGCGAAGACCGCCGTGGAGCCGAAGACCGGATAGCCAGCCGGCTGGGTGGTGGCAAGGCTGCCCGCCGTCGTGAGCTGCCAGTTCGCGGGGACGTTCCACACGCCGGCGCTGCCGCCGATCCACGTGTAGGTGGAGTTGTCCTGGAACTCGAATGCCTTGTTGTAGAAGACGTTGCTCCCCGCGACATTCACGTTCGGCCAGTTGGTGGTCGCGCTTTCCGCCGTGCCGTTCACGAGCATGAGCGAGTAGTACACCCGCGTGCCCCACGGCGAATCGGGGAAGGTGGCCGTGAGCGTCTGCTCGCCCGTGGCGGTGACGACCTGCGACGCGGAGACGGTGTTCTCGCTGTTCCAGTTGTTCCCCGTCATCAGGTAGAGGGTGGTCGTGCCGACGCCGAGGCTCGTGACCGGAACCGTCGCAACGAGCGACTTGCCGTCGGGCGTGAAGGTCGCCCTGGCGGTGTTCCACGCGGACGCGCCGGCGCCGGTCGTGAAGGTCGCGACGGCGGAGTCGACGCCGACGGGCGTCGCGGCGTTGTTCGTCGCGGTGGCGTGGAAGGTGTAGGTCGTCTCGGGCGTGAGCCCCGTGACCGCGACGGCGAGGTTCGTGCGCGCCGTGGCCGTGCCGGCCGGGATCGTCCGCGTCTCCCCGCCGCCGGAGAGGACGAACCACGCCTGCGCCGAGGTCGCGTCCGCGCCGGGCGCGTTGAGGACCGCGGAGAGGGTCGCGCTGTCGCCGGAGACGGCGGATGCGTCGGGATCGCCGAGGAAGGCGAATGCTGCCGCGATGGAGCCTTCGCCGGCCCAGTCGAGCGAGACCGTGGCGGACCAGGTGAGCGCGTCGCCTTTCTGCGTGTAGAAGCGCACGAAGCGCGTGTCCGCCGCGATGCCGACGAGGTAGTCGTTCGTTACGACGCCCGCCGGGAGCGACGAGGCGACAAGCGAGCCGCCCTCCCAGTCCGCCGGGTCGTTCCCGCCGTTCGTCGCTCCGTAGACGTACCGCAGGACGCTCGATTCGCCGGGGAAGGCCTCGCCCACCGCGACCTTCGCGGCGAGGAGCGTGCCGTCGCGCACCGCCGAGAGGACGGACACCGCGCGCGTGGGCGCCTCCGTGACAAAGAGCGAGCCGTCGCCCGGATCGACCGCCTCCTGCCACCCTTCAGTATTCGCGGTCGGCGCGGACTCGCCGCTTTCGAGCGCGATGTAGCGCAGCTTGGGATAAAAAACCGCGGCCGTCGGCTCCGCCCCCGCGCCGCCGCTGTTGTTCCAGCCCGCGAAGACGACGCGGTAATAGCCGGTCTCGGCGATGGCGAAGGGGCCGACGGCCTTCCAGCCGCCGTAGCCGCCGAACTGCGAGGCCGTGCGTTTCGCCTCCCAGTTCGCGTCGCCGTTGTCGACCCACACGTAGCCCTGGTCGTCGGCCGAGGCGCCGAACCAGTAGTCCTTGCCGCCCTCCATGTACATGTAGCCCGCGTAGCCGAAGCCGACGTTGTTGCCCCATGTGAAGGACGTTCCGTCGACCGATGTCCAGATGTCGTGGTTGTTTCCGGAGGACCGCATCGCGAGCGGACCGAGCGTGACGACGCCGGACGCGGCGATGTCCCAGTTCGCCGCGGCGTCCTGCGCGGTCGCCTGGGCGGTCGTGCTCGCCTGGTAGAGCCCCGCCGAGCCGGAGCCGGCGTCGGAAAGCGTCGTGAACGCGGCGGGGGCGGAGTCCGCGCCGACGGCGGGCGAGGCGTTGTTCGTGGCCGTCACGAAGGCGGTCCAGTCCGCGCCGGGCTGGAGGCCCGAAAGCGTGGCCACGACGACCTCCGGCTCCGTCGCCGGATCGAGCGGGTAGGCGCGCGTCTGGCCGAAGCCGGTGACAACGATCCAGAGGTTCGCGGACGTCGCGTTTTCGCCGAGGCCCTTGAGGCGTGCCGAAAGCGTCGCGCCCGTCGCCGAGACGGACGTGACCGTGAGCGAGCCGAATTCAAGCGTCGCGCCGCCGACGCCGTCGTCCTCGACTTCGCCGAAGGTGACATAGTCCGCGTCCGTCGCCGCCGCGTATTCCGCCGCGACCCAATCCTCCGAGGAGACCATCCGGCGGATGCGGACTTCGTCGAGGCCGCCGGTGAGGGGGTTGCCGGTGTAGGTGCCGCCCGTTCCGCCGAGGGTCAGGGCCTCGGTCGGCGAGACGACCGCGTTCAGCGTGGCTTCGTTCTTCTTGGCGCCGTCGTCGTAGAACTTCACGATCGTCCCGGACCAGGTGCCTGCGAAGTGCTTCCACCGGGCGTTCGGCCCCGTCGTGATGTCCGTCTGCATCTGGCTCTTGTTGGACGACCCGACGGTGATCTTGGTGTAGCTTTGTTGGAGGGTGAGCTCGTAGCCGGTCGTCTTGCTCCAGTCGGACATGCACGAGACCATGCGCGTGTAGCCCGCGCTTCCCGTGACGCGCACCCAGAAGGAGACGGAGAGCGCCGGGCCGTCGCCGAGCGTCGTCCACGCGGAATTGGGGGCGTAGCGCAGGTCGGACGAGCCGTCGAGCCAGAGCGTCTTGCCGAGCGGTCCGGGGATCGACAGGTTGCCGTTGTAGGTCGGCATCCCGCGCGTGGTGGTTGGGACGAGGTTTGTCACGGACTCCGCGCCGCTGCCGTTGAAGTGCCAGACGGCGTTGTATCCGGCGCGCGTCCAGACTTCCCGCGAGGGCGGCGAATCCGCGGCGTAGACCGCGTTGGGCGCCCAGTGCATCGTGATCTTCGCGGAGGAGGAGAAGGACGGAACGGACACCCAGACGAGCGACGTGCCCGTCGCGTTCCATTCGTCCACCTCGAAGGGGAGCGCATTGTCGTTCGCGTCCGTGAACCAGAGGTTCGCGGCGGACGGGCACTGCTCGTAGTAGAACCCGTCGATGGTCTCTTCCGAGATGCGCACGAGCACGGGGAAGTCCGCGAGCGGCGTCGACGGCGCCGACGGGAAGGAAAGCTCGCAGAGGAAGCCCGTCCCGGCCGCGATCCGCTTCGTCTTGAACGTCGCCGCCGGGGAGTTCGCGCCGGCGGAGAGGGAGTTCGTGGCGGTGAACCAGCAGGTGTAGCTCGTCGCCGCGACGAGGTTCTCGAGCGTGGCGGAGAGGGCCGTGGGTTCGGCGCTCTTCGTGCCGAGAGCGATGCGGTTCGTCGTGGAGCCGCCGTCCGTATAGACGAGCCAGGCGTCGGCCGAGGTCGCGCCTTCGCCGAGCGTGCGCAGCTCGCCCGTGACGACCGCGTTCGTCGGCGTCACGTCCGACACGGCGACCGCGCCGAGGCGCAGCACTTCGACGCTGGTCTCCACCGTGCCGAAGGAGACGTAGTTCGCGGTCGTCACGGTCTTGTATTCCTCGGCGATCCACGCGCCGGTCGAGGCGGCGTTGCGGATGCGGATTTCGTCGAGGTTGCCGCGGAAGGTCTCCGTGTGGTTTACGAACGTGCCAAGGCCGATGCCCTTCGTGAGGATCTTGATGACGTTCCAGTTGCTCTGGCCGAGTGCGCGTGCCTGGCCGCCCACGTAGCCGAGCGGGGTGGAGTCGTAGACACCCGCGATGTGGCGCCAGGCGTTGTTGGCGAGTCCGTCGTTGTAGCTGAAGTTCTTGAAGTTGCCGCCGTTCATCACGTAGGTTTCCGTGGCGGCCGCGGTCATGCATCCGATGTCGGTGTAGGAGGTGCCGAAAGCGACGGCGCGGTCGTTGCCGGTGTTCACGGTCGCCTCGAAGAAGGAAATCGTGAACGGGCCGATCGTCGTGCCCGACGTCGCGCTCGCGGGAACGAGGAAGCCGCCGGTCGTGCGGCCGTTGTCGTTCAGCTGGTTCACCATCGCGTGGCCGGTCGGCGGCGGCGTGGTCGCGTTGCCGGCCTCGGAGATCGTCACGGGGTAGGCATCGCTCTCGTTCGCCTTGTAGGCGTTCCAGCCGGACGCGGAGGAATCGGGGGTGTAGTGGAGGCCCGTGGAGGTTTCCTCGAGAATCTCGTTCATGTGCCAGACGCCGACGTAGTCCGCGAGGGCCCAAACCTGCGACGCGGCGGGCAGGCCCGCCGGCGCGCCGGCGGCGTCCCAGTGCATCGTGACCGTCGCGGCGTCGGAGAGCGAGGGGACGGAGACCCAGACCAGCGACTCGCCTTCATCGTCCCACGTATCGACGTCGCAGGGGATCGGGTCGTCGTTCGCGTCCGTGAACCAGAGGCAGCCGCCCGTGGGGCAGTCCGCGTAGGAGAAGCCCGTGGGCGCGCCCTCGGCGAGCCGCACGAGGACGGGGAAGTTCGCGAGCGCGGTGGCGGGCGCGGACGGGAACGAGAGCTCGCACGTGAGCTCGGCGAGCGCGGGCGCGGCGGCGAGCGCGAGGAGCGCGGCGAAAACGCGGGAAAGCAGGGAACGGCAACTGATTGTCATGTCGGATTCCTTCCTGGTTCGTGGCGGGGTCACGGGGCCGGAAAAAGGCCCCACTTCGCCCGCGCAACGCGCATCATACCACACGCGCCCGCCTCGCGCAAGGGGCATAGTGCGCGATTTACGCACAAATAATCGCTCGAAAAACGAATACTCCGAGCTCTGCGGGGTTCCTCGTCCCGCTGCCCGGCTTCGTTCTCGCGCGGAGACGCGGAGTCGCGGAGACCATGCCCTGCTCCGCCCTGCGCTCCAGCGGTTTGTCTCGCGCAGAGAACGCAGAGCCATGCGCTGGCCCTGCGCTCAAGCGGTTTGTCTCGCGTCCTAGGCGCGCGGACGGCGGAAGACGAGGGCCGTTGCCGTGCCGTGGGGCGCCGGAGAGAGCGGGCTCGCCGCGCCGTCGAAGGCGACCTTCGCCTTGAGCGCCAGCTCCCAGCCGCCCGCCGTGTTCTCGGCGAGGAACTGCGCGAACTGGTCCACCGCGATCTTGGCGGCGGCGGCCTCGGCGGCCTTCGCAAAGGCGGGGTTGTCGCCCACCGGCGCCTGCCAGCCCTGGACGTCGAACACCGGGACGGGGACGACGCGGTATTCGTATTCTACCGCCGGCGGGAGCGGCATGGCGGGGACTGCGGGGAAGGGGGCGGCGGGGAACGGAGCGGGCGCGTAGGGTGCCGGCGCGGGGGCGGCGGGAGCGAACGGCGCCGGGGGTGGGGCATAGGGGGACGGCGCGGG
>Ga0310691_10007042_pt1 | contig 11836 bp, 8 predicted proteins | sample 176DNAGHGlowgp2_FD_203887 | JGI IMG/M metagenome (GOLD analysis project Ga0310691, IMG submission 203887) | Sheep rumen microbial communities from Palmerston North, Manawatu-Wanganui, New Zealand - 1766 DNA GHGlow gp2 (v2) (version 2) | ecosystem: Host-associated > Mammals > Digestive system >... | reverse complement strand
TCCTGCAGAGAAGATACATACATAGCCTGCCTCCATTGCCTCGATAGCCTTCCACTTAGTGTAGAACTCACCGATAGGCTCCATACGGATAGCAGTAAGGACCTTATTCTTCACCCCTATTGCCCCTAGTGCAGAAGATAGTGCCAGAGAATTAATCACCGTAGCGCACATTCCCATCTGGTCGCCCTTAACACGGTCGAAGCCCTTCTGACTTCCACTCAATCCTCGGAAGATATTTCCACCACCAATCACGATACCAATCTGAACACCCATCTCACTCACTTCCTTAATCTGGCGTGCATAGTCGCTCAGACGCTCAGGGTCGATACCATAGCCCTGCTTTCCCATCAGGCTCTCACCAGAGAGCTTCAGTAGAATTCTCTTAAATCTTGCCATACTCCTTTTACTTTTCTTTATATAATGAACTGTACTTCCTTAAATGCATAAAGCCTTTCATCGCCACTCTTATCAAGCAATAACAGACGTCCATCGGGAAGGACATCTTTCAGCGTTGCCGTAAAACGAGTTGCTTTGTCTCTGTAAAGACAGGCTTCGCCTTTCCTAAAGAGCCTTTCCCTATAGTCAGAACTGGTTGTTTTACTGGTATAAACAGTTTGGAACTCACTCAGGAAACTATTCAGCAGCTGCTCACGGTCCGTCTCCTTGCCTGTAAGCTGATACAACGATACTGGATTGGGAGCATCGCTCAAGAACTCCCTCTGGTTTACATTCAGCCCAATGCCGATAATACAACTCTTAATCTTGCTGCCTTGCAGCTGATTCTCTATAAGCATCCCGCAAATCTTACGGTCGCCGACATATATATCGTTAGGCCATTTTATCTCGACTTTCATGTTCAGGTATCTCTCAAGCACGACACAGAGAGCAACAGAGGTAATCTCTGTAATCCGGAACTGATCATTAGCCGGTATGTCCTCTGGATGTATCAGCATCGAGAATGTAAGGTTCTTCCCCCTTTCACTCTCCCAGCTATTACTTCCGCACCCCTTTCCTGCCGTCTGATACTCCGCCACGACAACATAGGAATCCGTTGAGACGTTACTCCTCACCCAGCGATTGGTTGAGTCGGTCTCATCGATATGAATAACATTAAATTTCATAATCCGCTTGCAAAGATACAAAATATTTTGTAATTTTGCAGCATGACAGTAGAAGAACAACAAAAAAAAGATGAATTCTATATGCAGCGTGCCCTTGACGAGGCCCGCAAGGCATACAGTAAAGGCGAGATACCCATTGGAGCAGTAGTGGTATGTAAGGACCGTATCATCTCCCGTGCCCATAACCTTACAGAGACGCTCTGTGATGTTACAGCCCATGCTGAGATGCAGGCTATAACCTCGGCTGCCAATCTCCTTGGCGGGAAATACCTCACCGACTGCACCCTATATGTCACCGTAGAGCCCTGTGTGATGTGTGCTGGAGCTATCGGATGGGCACAGATTCCACGTATTGTCTATGGTTGTATCGACGAAAAAAGGGGCTATCATGAGTATGCTCCGCATGCCATGCATCCTAAATCAACGATTACTGGCGGCATACTCGAAAATGAGTGCCGCCAGCTGATGCAGGATTTCTTCCGCAGTAAGAGATAGCTATATCCTGACTGCCTCTCTATTTCCAGATGACCATGGGCGGAGCAGGATGCCACTGTCCATCCCCACTCTGCCGGGTTCTGGCACGATACTTCCACATGGTGGGCTTGTGCGCTTTGTCAAACTCCACAAACTCCTCGTAAGTAGGCGTTCTGTCGAATGCCATCTTCATCACTCTATTATATATAGCCTGACGGCTGGGCGCATTAAACGGAGAATCATTCTGATTCATCATGCTTCCCTCAGACGGGCGGTATGCACCCTTGAAGAATGTGTAACCTCCCTCGTAGATGCCTATCTTCTCATTGGCAAACTCATTGTCGTATATAAACTTCGTCCACAGCACTTTTGTTGAGTCTCTCTCAGAATCGACATTCAGATACCAGCCGAAGTTTTCATGAAACTCCTTAAGCCGCTTTATGTCTTCATCGGTAGCAGAGCCCTCGGTAGATCTCACATACTCATCGGCAAGTTTGGCAAATCCATGTCCTACAGCCTCATGCACCAGCACCGAGCGGAACATCTCGCTCTTAAGGCTATCGATAACAGGACACAGAGCGATAGCGTAGCTGTAATCCTGTCGCTTAGTATTGGCAAACATATAGGTCACACCCTTGTTGATATTCATATTCATAATTACGACAGCCAGTGCATGGATAGAATCAATACCTTCAACCTTCTTCAAGTATTTCATCACCTGAGCCTTGTCCACGTCTATGCCCGACGTCTGATGATCGGGGACAGTTCCGAATACTGTAGACGACACGCCTTCAAAACGGTTACGGTCAGAGACAGCCGTCACCTGATATACATTGAAATACTCTCTAAGTGACCTCATCGGCTCCTCGCTGAACAAGTGGTCCATTGCCTGATTCATTGTACGTGAATAGCTGCCGTCAGCAATCTCCTCATCAACGAATCCGTCACCCATAATCACGATGGGAATGCCCTTGCCCTGTGAAGCGACATTAAGCTGAGCAACCCTGCCGTCCTGAGAATAGTCAGTAGAGTGATAGCCGTCATCAGAGCCTTCCTGATATATAAAGAGCGTATCAAGAGGCAGGGGATTTCCAGAGTTGTCTTTCATCGTTAGGAAGAAAGCGCCTGTGCGTGGGTCTTTAGAGTTGTTGGGCTGCACACGCAGGTTCTTAAACGAGTATTTATATTCCTGACGGGTCCGGTCATTATTATTGGAGCTGAGAATCCATTCACCTATATCGTTAGTGGCATATACATACAGGTTGTCCTGGTCGAGGTTCGAGACAAAGCTCTCATTCAATGTACCACCGTCTGATGTAAAATTAAGTTCATCGTGTTCGAAGATTGCATATTCCCCACGCTGTTTTATCGTCACGGTCTTCGCTGAGCCGCCCGATTCTATCGTAAGCTGCGCGGTACGGGTATTCTTTGTACGGTTAGTAGCTGTAGTGGCCACTGTTATCACCTGGTTTCCCGCCTCACCGCTCTTTGGCGAGAAGGTTATCCAATTTGCACTGCAACTGGCCTTCCAGCTGCTCTCGGCCTTAAACTTTATCTCGCTGCTCTGATTCACCACAGGATAGAGTTCCGTAGTACCGCTAAAGCTATTATCCCACGTAATCCCAGCCGAAGATGTCCCATCCTCAGAACATCCCGCCATCACCAGGCTGGTAACCACCATGGCCATGAGCCAAAACCTATTCAATATCTTCATCAGCTGCAAAGGTACGAATAAGTAATCAATCCTCCAAACAATTAACTAAAAATTAACTCCCAGCGTGGCGAACCGCCATCGAGCAATGGGTCATCGGAACTTACTGTCGATTTTGAGATTAAACCATACTTTAACTCTGCGAACGCTATTTCCGTCCGACGCTGCAAAATTACTTTGTTTAATCTCTCCAGACAAGGGGATAACCCTAAACCTCAGCGGGGAAATCCCTAAATTCTAGTTAAAAATTTGGTAAGAACTTGAAAAAGGTATTGCAGAAGGATGGGCATTATAGTTATTAAAACACAGCAGCTCTGGAAACTACTTTCTTCAGCGAAGATACAGGAAAACCGATCTTAAGCAAGAAAGACTCAAAACGACCACGCTCCTTATATGGGATTGTCACTTCATAAGTCATCAACTCAGCAGCATCCTCTGTTGGGACTGGTTCAAACTCATAATATGATTCTTTTGCCGGAAGATATTCTTCTGGAAGGTCTGCAGGCTGAACAAGCTTAACATTATGGTAATTAATATCGTTATCAACATCTACGCAATAAAGATAACCATCATTCGGGCTCTCTATCAACTCACGTAAAGTCATATCCTTAACCATGTATTTCTGCAGGTTAGAGAGACTGACCCGCAGAACCAACCATCGATTATCTTCATCATCCCTGTCTACCCAATAGAAAAGATAATCATCTCCTTTACTGCTAACAAAATGAGAGAGTAACGGACCTTCAAAATATATCATATCAGCAATCTTCTTGAACTTGCTGAAATCAAACTGAATATCAAATCCCTTTATCGTTTTCATCGTTAAGTAAATTTTTCGTTATCTCAAAAGATTTGTTCAAATCGCATCCTTCGTATTCATAAAAGTCGAAATGGCCATTATCGGCAGATTCCGTTTTCATACCATCCTCATTAGTCAAAACTCCCTCAGAGATTGAATTTCCAATAGTAGCCGAAATATTTTTAAACGCTTTCCGCAAGTTGGAATAAAAAGACTCGGCTTTCGTTGTGTCAGTAAAACATGACAACGAAAGCAAAGAAGTAGTAGCCTTTCCTTTGGCTACATCTTGCAACATTCGTTTAGGGTTAGTCATATATTGAGGAACGTGGCTCTGACGTGAAGTGTCAGAGTAGACAAAACGACATGCCTTCATATTGTTTGGAGCATACAACTCGGGAAGTTGACAGCCCAAAGCAATCAATTCGTCTATCTGCTTTTGATATTTGTATTTTTTACTTTCCATTTCAAAATTTGGTGCAAATATACAAAGTTTCTGTGAAACGACTATTGTTCCACGGTGCAAAGATACGGATTTATTTCCATACTACAAACAATTTATCGCATTTTATATAAACGAAGTTTGAAGTTTGAAGTTTTTGACAGATAAAAAAGACGGCTGGTCCGCAATGAACCAGCCGTCTTGGAAAGAGTTTTTTTATTTTTTTAGAGAGAGTTCGAAAGGACCTATTTTACTAATCCATTATAGTCAATTTCTCTCTGAGGAATTATTATTGTCCAGTCGTTTGCATCAGATGGGGTAAATGTCTTTGCAAAAGTAGTATTCCAACTACCACCTTCCGCTACACTCTTACGAACCATTGTCTCTCCCCACCTTTTATGGTCAAACCAATCATAACCTTCTCCCCAAAGATCAAAGCGACGATAGAGTTTTACCTCTTCCAACAATTCTGCACCAGTCTTAGTTGACTTCTGTAACTGCGGATCATAGCCCTTGTTAGCGTCATAGATGAGTTGCTGGGCTTCAGATTCCTTGTTCAAGTGGCAGTCTGCCTCAGCTTGTATGTAATACATTTCTGCAGCACGGAATATAGTAAATGAACCTACACCTGGTGTATTTTCGCAGAGGAACTTAAACTGCATATATGGGAAGATGGTAGAAGTAGAGTAAAGACGATCTGCATAATCTGCCTTACCACGCTTATAAAGAGAACTCTTGCTGTTAGATGCAGGCTCTACACCATTCTTGTCAAGTGCATTACCCGCAACCCACTCCTCAGCAGTAGGAACGAGATACAAATCACGGCGCTGATCACTTTCTGGAATCTGGTCTATTAGTTCCTTGCTTATTGCAAAAGGATAGCTTCGGCAAACACCAGCATTTGAATTGGAAGCCATATATGCCAAGAAGCTATAGTAATACAATGTTTGGTCAGACGCATCATATACACCCCAAATCCATTCACTGTTAGGCGTATAGAATCCGTCGTGATACTGGCTATTACTCATGATAGAGTAACCTTCACGTGCCTTTTGAGCATAAGTAGCAGCATTCTGCCAGTCCTCACGGGTAAGTGCAGCTCGCGCATATACAGCATAAGCTACATTCAGATTTGGTTTGTAGAATTCATCAGCCTTGCGGTCGCGACCACTCTTCTGGAACAAAGCAATTGCATCGTCCAGATCCTGATATATTTGAGCATAGGTCTCTGCCTGAGTTGACAGAGGACAATCGCCTGTTGACTCGTCAAGACGAAGAACGATACCCTCCGTATTACCTGCTTTATCCTTCCAACGTAGAGTATAAAGCTCCGCCAAGCGGAAGAATGCATAGGCACGGAATGTCAGAGCCTGCGCTTTCAAGAAGGCCTTGTCGCTGTCTGAGCCTTTGGAGTTGTCAACATTGCATATTACTCCGTTTGCATTACTTATAAGCTTGTAGTAATAGAACCATGGATATGTGGTATAAGTACTGGTACGCGTCAAATGAAAGGTCCCATTGATAACACTCGACCAACCAGTAAGATTACTTTTCTGTGAATCACCACCGGGATAATTTCCAAACCAGTTCTTGATAGTTCCCTCACCATTACATCCTTGAGTACTCAGATACTGTTGAGACATTGCACGGCAGATACCCATTATGGACAACTCAACATTGTCAGTACTCTCAACAATCGTAGAAGTTGCTGTCGAGGCTTCTGGTGCAGTGTCCAGATAATCCTTTGCACAAGATGTAAATCCAATAGCAACGACACCTAATAAATAAATATATTTCTTCATAATTTCTAGTCTTAACTTAATAATTACAAAACTACTTCTTTAGAACTTGACGTTCAGACCGACAGAGAACACACGTGGTGTAACCAGATAGTTGTATTGAGTTCCATCGAAGCTCTGCTGTGGATTCATACCTTTCAAAGATGTCTTTGTGAAAAGGTTCTCACATGCCACTGTCAGCATTACATCCTCGAGATCTATTTTTCTGACAAGTGTCTTAGGCAGCTGATAGCTCAAGTTGATATTCTTCAAAATAAGATAGCTTGCGCTCTGGAGGAACCTCTGCGATGTAGCATTCAGACTTGCAGACAATTTCTCACCGATTGCAGGATCTCCGTTAAAAATAGGAGTGCCACTGGGATCAACTGTTGCCTTTTCTGTCGCCTGATTCCAAGTCCAGCTATTAAGCACATCAACATGATATGCAGAAGGAGCTGTTGATCCAGCCGACATCAAGTCCTGATAATTATAGTCCATCACTTTTCCGCCAAGCTGATATGTGAACAAGGTAGAAAGTGTAAGTCCCTTCCATCCAACATTCAGGCTAAAGCTTCCATAAGCATCAGGAAGAGCAGAGCCATGGAATTCTCTCTTGGCATATGTTGTATTATATGAATAAGGTACACCGTCTATCACAGTCACACAGGCAAGATTGGCATCTTTGATTTCCGTATTTGCATCTCCGTCGGCATCCGTTTTGCTACCATAGGTATTACCGTCCATTGTGAAGAAATAGTTCTCATCGTTAAATTTGTAAAGTGACAATCCGTTGGCTGTATTGATACCTTCCCATGTATAGATAAAGAAAGAGTAGCGATCCTTGCCCTCCATAATCTTCTTGGTTCCGCTAATAATGCCATCCTTGTTCTGGTCGGGCAGTTTAACAACCTCGTTCTTGAGAAAAGTTATATTTGCACCCACATTAATGCGCCAGTCACGGTTCTTGAATACATCCACATCGGCAGAGATTTCAACACCTTTATTGGAGATAACACCAATATTTTTTGTCACTGTAGACACAGCTGAGGAAGTTGAAGTGGCACCGGCAGATAGCGGATTGTATACGTCAAAGAGAAGGTCTTTGTTGCGCTTGTCAAAATACTCGATAGTGAAGTTCAGACGGTTAAACAGACGTCCGTCGATACCAATACCCCAAGACTGTCCCGTCTCCCATTTCAAATCATAGTTTGGTAAGTTGCCAATCCAATATGCACCCTGATTGGCATTCTGAGTAGAGCTGTAAAGAGCCATATAACCATAATATCCGGCACCGGCATCATTACCCACTTCACCATAGTCGGCACGTAGTTTCAGGTAGTTTACCCAATTAATGTCTTTCATGAATCGCTCATTGGAAACAACCCAGTTTGCACCAGCCGACCAGAAATTACCCCAACGGGCATCCTTGGCAAATCTTGAAGAACCGTCACGACGGAAGCTAACCTCCACGTTATAGAGGTTATCATAGCCATATCGAACTCGTCCGAGATAAGACTCTGTACGATAATTATCGTTATAGTCATAGAAACTGGTGATTTCCGTAAAGTTTCTCAGGAAAGCATTTCCGGAAAACACCTCATTTGCCTTTCGACCATACATATAGTTGCGAGTCCAAGAGTAGTTCTCGTGTCCGATCAATGCGTCAACAGAATGTACACCGAATTCCTTGCTCCAGTGCAGCTGCTGCTGGAATGTATAACTCTTATAGCGATAGTCATCTCTTCCTGCACGTCCGTGATTACCCTTACTGTCACCGATAATGGCATTTCCATAGTCGAACTCATTGCTGTTGCGAACATTCAGGTTACCTTTCAAGGTGAATGTAAAGTTATATGGAAGATAGAAGTCTGCATACGCGATTCCGTTTATTGTATTTCGAACGGTCTTGTCACTGTTGAGCTCATTCTCCCACATCACGTGTCGGTCCTTGTGCTGATTACGGGTAAGTATTTCGTTGCCATCGGCATCAATGAAATTACCACCGTCATACTGTTTGTTGCCTTCTGCATCTAGTAAATAGTTTCCTGTAGAAGGATCATGCAAATGAACGGGATATACAGGAGCTATACCTCTGGCATACATGAATACATTTGTATAACTGTCATCACTATCACCATTGGTATTTTCATAGTTCTGATGAGTTGCGCTCAGATTCAAGCCCATCTTAATCCACTTCTTAGGCTGTACATTTACAGCTACTCGACCAGAGAAACGATTGAAACCAGAATCTTTCAGATAACCTTGCTCATCAAGATAGCCAAAAGAGAACATGTAGTCAACCTTCTCATTAGCACCATTGACATTTACGTTGTATTCCTGCCTGTGACCGCTACGAACAGCCTGATCATACCAATCAAGATCTTCACCGTAAGTACCCTTTATCTGTGCATCACTTACCAACTTGCCGTCAGATGTAAACAATGCATCATCAGCCTTATTAAAGATATTTGTGTACAATCTGGTAGGAATCATATTGTCTGACGCATAGACTGCTGCTTTTTCAGGTGTATATCCATTAGAAATGCGCTGGTTATACAAGTTCTTCCACTCCATTTCCATCCATTCTCTCGCGCCCAAACGGTCATACTCGGGAATACCACGACTGTAAGTACCCTGCTTCATATCAAGTGTGATATTCAGCTTGCCCTGCTTTCCCTTCTTGGTGGTGATAAGGATAACACCATTAGAAGCACGGTTTCCATAAAGAGCAGCAGAAGCAGCATCCTTCAATACTGACATTGACTCGATATCTGCTGGATTCAGGTCGCTGACATTGCCGTCGAAAGGAACACCGTCAATAATATAGAGAGGCGAACTGCTTCCATTCACAGTACCAATACCACGTATTCGGATACTTGGGTCGCTACCAGGAGAACCGTATGTACTATTTACCTGAACTCCACTAACCGTTCCCTCAAGAGCCGAAGCCACAGAAGAAGTTGGACGAAGTTCGATGGCTTCACTCTTTACTTCCTGGATAGAACCTGTCAGCGAGGTCTTCTTCTGAGTACCATAAGCTACTACCACCACCTCGTCGATGTTATTGGCATCATTGCGGAGCTGGATGCGTAGAGGCTTGTCAGTCACTGCTACCTGGAGTGGCTCCATACCCACATAAGTAATCTTCAACATGTTCTTGCCTGCAGGAACCTGCAAGGTAAACCGTCCATTCACATCAGTGATTGTACCAATGTTTGAGGCGCCAACAACCTGAATGCTGGCACCGATAATCGGCTCATTGTCCTCATAAGTAACAACGGTACCTCTCACCGTAGTCTGAGCAATTACTCCCCCCACCAGAAGGAATAAGCTCATAAGAATCATACTGAGTCTTTTCATCTTTAATTTAGTTACGTTAAAATAAATTAGTTAATTTTGTCCCTTAATCGTTTTGTAACAATACTTATTGGGTGCAAATATAATTAAAAAAATGCAAAAAACAAAATGTTTGCAGAGAAAAAATGCAAAAAAAGTGCAAATTAAAACAAATGATTACAATAAAGAATAGAAATTCACATAGTGATATTGCCGTCATTGTAACATGCATCTCGTAGTAGAACGTACCTTCGTAAGTACGTCGCGTCTGCCACTCGTCCTCATGACGGATAAAAATAGATCCCAGATATACCTATTTTTTGGAAAATATTTGGTTGTTTCCTCACAGTCATGAACTTGTTGCTAGGCGAAGGTATTATAGAGTTAATCTGATAAAAAGGAGAGGTCTCAGCACCTCTCCTTTTGATTTCACAAGGCTATTTCACAATCTTTTTGCCACCTATTATATATATACCTTTCGGAAGTTTCGTATCATCTGTGCCAAGATTTCGACCTTGAATGTCATAAATATAAGGATTAATAGCATCATGTGATTTTATTACAACAGAAGATATTCCTGTTGTTGATGATGCCCATTTATCATCTTTACTTTCAGTCCATGTTACATCGTCACCATTCTTTACTATTGTATAATTACTGATTTCACCTTCCTTAGGTCGTACTAACTGCCATTTTGTATCTTCCGTTGTTTTGGAGCCTACAAAAAGACGATAAGTTCCATCAGGAATAGATGACAGGTTGTTACTTGGCAATGAAAATGTTGTGTTGAACCATTGGCCACCAGTAACAGCCTGAAGAGTCTGGTTCTCAAGCGTTTTCAGCACAATAGTGTTATCGCCATTTTCGAGTACACATGCTATTGTACCATTGAATTTCTCCGCAGCTGCATTATATATAGTACCGCTTATAGTAACTCTTTTTGTACTTGTTCCATAGAAAGTGAAGTTAAGCTCTTTTGCCACAATCTGAGACTCATAAGGAATTTCTACATCAGGCTTGCACATACCGATAATCATATCTTGACCAGTAGAAAAGCTATAGCCAGGAGGATTAAGCAGAGCTATATCAAAAAAACCGTTAGACTTTCCGCCCCATCCCCAATTTACGTGTACAAATCCATTCTTATCATATCCGTCGATAACAAAAGCATGGCCTCCAGAACCTTCGCTAGATCCTGAATAATAGATAGGATTGTTCAGATTAAGTTCTTTGAAAATCATATTCATCCAAGACTCGGCAGTATAATAGTCGCGAGTATAGAGCCGGGCATTCTTGTTATAGCCGAAGAACTTCTTTATGCCAAGACATGCCTCCTGACCATATGCACCACTACCAGAAGACGTATAATGCATTTCAACAGCCACACCACAGTGAAGCATCAGAGTTGCCACAGCGTTAGCCTGCTCATCCGTATACGACTTTGAATAGTCATCTATCATATTGTCCCAATCATAGTGAGTCTCACCGAAATTTGCTGAGAGTATTTTTCCAACACCAGACTCAGGTTTAAAGGAATACTGATGATCTCCAATACCTATTTCAGGATATTTGTGAAAATACATAATCTGAGCAAGTGCCGTTGCTACACAGCCTGTAGGGTATAATCTTGATGAAGCCCCATTTCCTCCAGGACACATTATATTATATGGTTTGCCTTGATCCCAAGTAGATTTCAGCAAAGGCTCAATTGACTCGGGATAGCCTGATGATGGTCGTATTGTAGTATAGAAGACTCCGGTCTTAGCCATTTCCTGCATATTCTGTTCAATTGTGTTTAAGAACCAATTCATAGCAGGTGGGATAGTAGAAAAAGCCTTGTCAGAGTACCCTATAACACCTGGGAACCTGTCATCATTGGTTACAATGATAAATCCACGTTCTTCCCTACCTACAACAGTAAGCATGCCTTTTCCTACTAAAATCTTTAATTTACTTGATTCAGCACGCGTCTTTGTTGAACAAAGATATTGCTCTGCAATTTTCATAATATCAGCAGGCGACCTCTTACTAGCCGATAAGCTTAAGGTTATGGAGAGCAATGTAAATAAAGCAATTGTTTTCAGTTTCATAAAAGCCAAGGTAATTAATAAAGTAAAAAGCCGTGCCGATGAGAAATCCGTCGGCACGGCCTGATATTCATTTCGTTTCCTTATTCAG
>Ga0310691_10007039_pt1 | contig 11838 bp, 9 predicted proteins | sample 176DNAGHGlowgp2_FD_203887 | JGI IMG/M metagenome (GOLD analysis project Ga0310691, IMG submission 203887) | Sheep rumen microbial communities from Palmerston North, Manawatu-Wanganui, New Zealand - 1766 DNA GHGlow gp2 (v2) (version 2) | ecosystem: Host-associated > Mammals > Digestive system >... | reverse complement strand
TCCCGTGAGAATGTTGCCCCAGTTTCCCTGGCAGTCGATCAGGAGGCCTTTCTGCCCCAGCGTGACCAGGGCGCCCAGGATGGAGGCGTCGCCGTGGGGATGGTACTGCATGGCCTGGCCCACGATGTTGGCCACCTTGGTGTAGCGGCCGTCGTCCATGGTGAACATGGTATGCAGCACGCGGCGCTGCACGGGCTTGAACCCGTCTACGATATGCGGAACGGCGCGGTCCAGGATGGTATAGGAGGCGTAGTCCAGATACCAGTCCTTGAACATGCCGGAAAGCTTGAATTTCCGGCTGTCGCTGCCCAGCAGGCGGTCAAATTTCCCGGACGCAACGGCGTCCTCTCCCAATTCTTCTTCGGGTTCTTCCTGATTGTCAATTCCTTCCCAATCCTCTGCCATAGTGTTTTTCTCGCTTAAAACTCATATCCGAAGCGGCGAAGTTCCTTGCGGTTCTCGCGCCAGTCGGGGTCCACTTTCACAAATGTACTCAAAAAAACTTTTTTCTGGAAGAAATCTTCCATGTCCAGGCGGGCCTCGGTGCCCACTTTTTTAAGCATTTTTCCGCCTTTTCCGATGATGATCCCCTTCTGCGAATCCCGCATCACATAGATGACGGCGCTGATCTCGTAGCGGTCTTCCCCTTCGTGGAAGGCCTCGATCTCTACCTGGCAGCTGTAGGGGATTTCCTCGCTGTAGTTCAGGAAAATCTTCTCCCGCAGGATCTCGGAGGCAAAGAAACGGAGGTTCTTGTCTGTGAACTGCTCTTTGTCGAACCAGGCCGGCGCTTCCGGCAGGCGGGATGAAACCGCCTCCAGGATGCTTTCCAGATTGAATTTCTCCTGGGCCGATGCCGGGATGATCAGGGCTTTGGGCAGCTGCTCTTTCCACCACTGCATCAGTTCCACCACCTTTTCCTGGGAAGAGAGGTCGATCTTGTTGATGACCAGGATCACCGGGCACTCCAGTTTCTGGAGCTTGGCTATATAGGCGTCGTTTTTGTCGGCCTTTTCCACGGTGTCGGTCACGTACAGGATGATGTCCGCGTCGCCGATGGCGGTGTCTACGAAGCTGAGCATGTTCTGCTGGAGCCGATAGCTGGGCTTCAGGATGCCCGGCGTGTCGGAGTACACGATCTGGTAGTCTTCCCCGCTCACGATGCCCATGATCCGGTGCCGGGTGGTCTGGGCCTTGGCGGTGACGATGGAAAGCTTTTCGCCCACCAGGGCATTCATGAGCGTGGATTTGCCCACGTTCGGATTGCCGATGATATTGACAAAACCAGCCCTGTGTGCCATTATACGTATGCTCCCATCTTAAGGATATTCACTTCGCCCTCCGTGAGGTAGCGCCAGTCGCTCTTTTTGAGCCCTTTCTTGGTGAGGCCGGCGAAATACACGCGGTCCAGGGCGCGGACTTCGTAGCCCAGCGACTCGAAGATGCGGCGCACGATGCGGTTTTTCCCGGAGTGGATCTCGATGCCCAGCTGACGGTGGTCATGGGCGTCGATGTACTCCAGTTCATCGGCCGCCACCACGCCGTCGTTCAGTTCGATCCCTTCCAGGATCTTGGCCTTGTCTTCCTCCGAGAGGGGAGCGTCCAGGACTACCTGGTAGATCTTCTTTTTATTGTAGGAAGGGTGGGTGAGGTGTTCGGCCATCTCCCCGTCGTTGGTGAACATGAGCACGCCGGTGGTGTTCTTGTCCAGGCGGCCTACCGGGAATACGCGGGTGGGGCAGCCTTTCAGCAGGTCCATCACGGTTTTCTCCGCGTGGGGGTCGCTGGCGGTGGTGACATAGCCTTTGGGCTTGTTCATCACGATATACACTTTTTCCTCGCCTTTGAGACGCTCTCCGTTGAAGCGGATGTCGTCCGTGAGCACGTTCACTTTGGTGCCCAGCTCCGTAACCACTTCTCCGTTTACGGTGACAACGCCGCTTTGGATGAAGGTGTCGGCCTCCCTGCGGGAGCACACGCCGGAGTTGGCGATGAATTTATTCAGGCGCACAACCTCCTGGATTTCGGTTTTGACGGTGTCGTCGTCGCTGTAGCGGCCGTTCACCTGGGGCTTGCGGCGGAGCATGGCGTTCATCCCTTCGTCGGCCTGGTTGCGCTTGGGGGCGGACTTGCCGAAAGAGGGCTTTCCATAGCCGCTGCGGTTAGCGGTGCGGCTGCCGGCGGCACCCTTGGGGCCGTAACTCTTGCGCGGACCGCCTTCAGGACGATGTCCGCCTTCTGCCGGCCGGCCTTCCCCGGAGAAACGGTGCGGCTTATAGCTGCCCTCATTCCGGAAACCGCCTTCACTGTGGCGGCTACCCTCGCCGTGGTGGTATCCGCCTTCGCTGCGATATCCGCCTTCACTGCGGCGGCCACCCTCCGGGCGGGGGGTGTAGGCACGGCGGGCGGGACGCTCGCCGGAATCGAAACTGCGGCTGGTTGAATAATCTACTTTTTCTGCGTGGCCTTCTGCGGGCCTTCTGGTGATACGTTTTCTCGTACCTTTTTTGATGTCTTCCATAAAAACTTGACCCTCACGGGCTTGTTAAGAATTATACATGCGACTCACGTCGTTATTTGAGCTTGAATATATAGGTGATGGTGCCCAGCTGTACGGCCGGGGCATCTGCCTTCTGGTTGAAATGCGCCTTGAGCGCAGCGTTGCGGGCGGCGTTCCACAGGTTTTTATCCGTTACGGTGGTGCCCTCTACGCCGGGAATGGCGTCGGTCACTTCGCCGTACTGGTTCACCTTGATCTGGACCACTACGCGCCCTTCCGCCTGGGCCGAATAGGACGGTTTGGGAAGGGTTCCCAGCACCGTGCGTCCCTGCAGGTGGGCATTGGCGCTGCCCTCGGTCTTGCCCGTCTGGGCATTGCCGTCCGGCTGTCCGGCCTTGAAGCCTTCCGAGGCCTCGGAGGCGCTGTGCGGGGTGGTGGAGGTGTTGTCCTGGGTGCTCATGCCGGGGAAGGAAGCCCGGGGATCCAGTTTGGGCTCTTCCTGCTTGGGGGTGGGCACTTCCACGTCTCCGTGCGGGTCCGGCTTGGTGGCGGGGGTGGTGTTGGGCCTGTCGCTCACCGTGGGGGATTCGGCCTGCTGGACCAGTTCCACGGGACGGGTAAGGTCTACCTGCTGGGACTGCGGCTCCCGGCCGGCCTGGGCGGGGATGGGCTTTTCGGGGACCGTCTCTTCCTCGAACTCGATTACCAGGGAAGTGCGCTCCGGCGGGGGCGGATCCAGGTAGCTGAACCCGGTGGTGAGGCAGATTACCAGGGCCAGGGCATGCACCGCCACCGTGACGGCGATACCGGTCACGTTGGCGTTCTTATCCCGCTGCTCTCTGGTTCTCTGGTAAGGCTGCATGGCTGTTTATTCGGGTTGGGTGGCCAGGATCACCTTGTAGTGATTCCGCTTGGCTATATTCATAATCTGTACCACTTCTCCCACGGGGACGCTCTCGTCCGAGAAAATGGAGAAAGTGGGGTCTTCTTCCTGAGACAGCAGGCCGATCAGTTCATCTTCCACGGCCTCGTAGGAGAGGGGATTCTGGTCCCCGTTCACATGGTAGGTGTAGGTGTCGTTGCCCCAGTCCTTGATGCTTACGCTCACGGTGGCCTTGGCGTTCACCTGCCCGGTGCTCTTGGGAAGCAGAAGCTTAAGGGCGTTGGGGTTGATGAGCGTGGAGGTGACCAGGAAGAAGATCAGCAGCAGGAACACGATATCCGTCATGCTGGATACCGAGAACGTCGGGTCCACCTTGGTGTTTCGCTTGAGTGCCATAAGACTATTCTTCGCCGGGTTCGTTGAGGACGATGTCGATGAATTCCAGGGTGGAGCTTTCCATCTTGTACACCAGGTTGGAAACCTTGGAGGTGAGCCAGTTGTAGCCGAAGTAGGCGATGATGCCCACGATGAGGCCGCCCACGGTGGTGAGCATGGCGGTGTAGATACCGTCGCTGAGGAGGGTGATGTCTATGTTGTTGCCGGCCTTGGACATGTTGAAGAAGGCCTGCACCATACCCATTACGGTGCCCAGGAATCCGATCATGGGAGCGCCGCCGGCGATGGTGGCCAGGATGGGGAGTCCCTTCTCCAGACGGGCCACTTCCACGTTGCCGATATTCTCGATGGCGCTTTGGATATCTGACATGGGACGGCCCATGCGGTGGATGCCGGTCTCGATCATGCGGGCCACCGGGTTGTCGAACTTGCGGCACAGGGTGACTGCGCTCTTGGTTTTGCCGTCATTCATGTAGTCGCGGATGTCGTTCATGAAATTGGGGTCTATCTTGGAGGCATGGTCTATCATCCACCATTTGCGGCCGATGATGTAAATGGCGAGGATGCTCAGGGCAAGCAGGACCCACATCAGCGGGCCGCCCATGGTGAACATGGAGAAAAGGCTCTCGTTCATCTGGGTGGGCTGCTGCACGGCGGGGGCGGCGGTTTCCACGGCGCTTGCGGCCTCCTGGAGGGCGGCTCCCAGCGTGTCGGACTGAAGAAGAAGGGAAATCATATCTTTAAAAAATTATTATTATCGGTTCAAACTGCAAAGATACAAAAAAGTGCCGATAAATACTATAATATAGCACATATTAGGCCGGAAAAGTCCATTTTGGCCGGAATGTGCAGGGCTGCTGCCAGAATGTGTGAGGCTGTGAATTATATTTTAAAACCTTTGACCGATGATTGAAAAAGTAAATAAATTTTTTAAAGTATGTTTGCAATTGTAACCTGAGACTTTATAAACAATCCTTGGAATTGTTAAACCTAACTATTATTAACCATAATCACTAAAATTATTTCCAAATGTACAGACATTTGCTTAAAGTGTCGGGTATCCTTGTCATACTCTTCACTTTGCTGGGCGGCCTTGTTGCCAATGCCCAGAACCGTACGGTAAAAGGTACGGTGCTCGACGAAGGCAATCAGCCTGTAATCGGAGCCGTGGTGATGGTCGTCGGAAACGACCGCATCGCCACCATGACCGACGCTACCGGCGCCTTCTCCCTCACTGTGCCCGCCGGGGCCAATCTTACGGTAGAAAGTATGGGTTATGTGTCCCAGACTTTTGCCGTAGGCAACCAGACCAGCTTCAACATTGTCCTGCAGGAAGATGCGGAGCTGATTGAAGAGACGGTGGTCATCGGCTACGGCGTACAGCGCAAGAGTGACCTAACCGGCGCTGTGGCTTCTGTTCGTGAGGATGACCTCAAGAACCGTTCAACTTCAGATGCTTCAGCCGCTCTCCAGGGAAAGGTGGCCGGTGTACAGATTGTCACAAATTCCGGAGCGCCTGGAAGCAGCACGGGAATCCAAGTCCGTGGTGTATCGTCCAACAGCGGCAACATCGGGCCGCTCATCATTGTCGACGGCCTCAAGGTCAGCAGCATCCAGTATCTCGATCCTTCGCTCATCGAGTCGATGGAGGTCCTCAAGGATGCGGCCTCCGCGGCTATCTATGGTGCAGAAGCAGGCAATGGTGTGGTTCTCGTCACCACTAAGCAGGGCGGGAAAGGACAGGCGTCCATTACTTATTCCGGCAAATTCATCCTTCAGTCGCTTGCGCACAAGCCTGAGATGCTGAACGCCGAGCAGTTCATCGACTACAAGGAATTGCAAGGCTATGCCATCCAGGAAATGCTGAAGAATGCCAATTACAATGGCAGGGATACGGATTGGTTCGATGAATACTTCGGCCCTTCCTGGAGCCCCCAGCACACACTCACCCTCCAGGGCGGCAACAAAATGGGCCATTATTTCGCGGCGCTCAATTATGTCAACCAGGATGGTATCGTCAGGGGGGACAAAGATCTTTACAAGCGGCTTACCGCCCAGTTGAACGCCGATTACAATCTCACGGATTGGCTTGAGGTGGGAAATAACATCTCCTTCGAACAATGGACAACCAAGTCCATTTCCCAACAGGCCTATGGCTCTGCCTTCGAATCCCTCATGACCATCGACCCTACCACGCCCGTCTATTGGACCGATCCCAGTCAGTTCAACCAGGATTACAGGAATAAATACGAGGCGGTCCTGGCCGGCGCTTCCGAGTACCCTTACAGTTTCCTGGGCGACGAGAATGGCTGGTTCGCCACCTCCGCCATCGACGAAACCCGTGGAGGTAGCCCGTTTGTACAAAGGGATGCCACTGAAGGTTCAAGCGAGGGCATCAATGTCAAAGGCGTGCTGTTCGCGAATCTCAAGCCGGTCAAGGGCCTGGTCATCACCAGCCGCTTCGGCTTCCGCATCTCCCAGAGCAACACCCACAGTTATCAGGCTCCTTACTACTCCAACGGTAAGGCGGACACCAAGACATACACCCTCAGGGCCGCCGCCAACACGGGGCTCTACTATCAGTGGGAGAATTTTGCGAACTACAACAAGGTCTTTGCAGGGAAGCACAATCTCAACGTGATGGCCGGTATGTCCTTCATCCATAACAAATCGGACAATGTAAGCGGTACCGCCACCGGTTCGGAAATCCTCAAGGGATACGATCCCAACTTCCGTTATCTGGACTATGTGTTGGATGATGCAACCAAGAAATTCAGCAACTCTCCCTCCGAGTCTGCGAGCCTTTCCTATTTCGGCCGTCTGGGATACACCTATGACAACCGTTACAGCATCCAGGCAAACTTCCGCGCGGACGCCTTCGACTCCTCGAAACTCTCCGCCAAGAACCGCTGGGGTTACTTCCCTTCCGTGTCTGCCGGTTGGACCATCAGCAACGAGCCTTGGTTCAAGAATGCCATCTCCACGAGCGCCCTTTCCTTCTTGAAAGTGCGTGGATCCTGGGGTATCAACGGTAACATCAACGTGCTGAGCGGATATCCCTACTCCACATCCATCTCTCTCAACAGTCAGTGGTATCAGTATCATGCCGATGAGACTGGAAATGTCTATGGATCCGCTCCGGACGGCCTTGCAAACCCCGACCTCACCTGGGAAACTTCCAATCAGGTTGACGCAGGTTTGGATGCCCGCTTCCTCAATAACAGGTTATCTTTCACCTTCGACTGGTTCCGCAAGGAGACCCGGGATCTGCTTGTGACCTATTCTCCCACTCCGGAATACGGCGTGTCCAGCGTTACCAACAATGCCGGCAATGTGCTCAATACCGGTTTTGAAGCCGAACTCGGCTGGAAGGATACGATCGGTGACTTCCGGTACGGCATCAATGCGAACTTCTCTTATCTGAAGAACCGGGTCACCTATCTTCTCCCGACTCTTCCGAGGCTCTTGCAGAGCCCGGCCTCGGGCAGTAACTACCCGAACAATACGGTCTTTGAAGTCGGCCAGCCCATCTGGTATATCCGCGGATACATCTATGACGGCATCAGCGAGGACGGAACCCCCAACCTCCGGGATGTCAACGAGGACGGCCAGGTCAGCGATGCCGATATGACTTATATCGGTAAAGGTCTTCCCGACTATACTTATGGTATCACCCTCAACTTTGAGTGGAAAGGCCTGGACTTCATCGTGTTCGGCTCCGGGCAGGGTGGCTGCGAGATCCTGAACACGCTCTACCGTCCCGGTTATCACAACTCTCTCCGCTACTACTATCTGAATTCAAAGACGGAGGCGAACCCGAACGGCAAGTACCCCGAGCCGGCGAAAGTGTCGGGCGACATGAATTTCTGGGGATCGACCGCTGGCATATTTGACGGCTCTTTCTTCAAGATCAGGCAGATCCAGCTCGGTTACACCATTCCCCAGGCGTTGACGAAGAAGATTCTCATTAATCAACTTCGGATGTTCGTCTCCCTGGATGATTTCTTCACTTTCACCAGTTATCCGGGCATGGATCCCGAGACGGCTACGTCCGGTTCGGCGTCCGGCCGCGGTGTGGATGTCGGCGCCTATCCCAGTATGCGTAAACTAATGCTCGGTGTCAATGTTTCTTTCTAATTCACAGGAGATGATAGTCATGAAAAAATATATTGTAGCCCTTACGGCGATTTGCACATTATCTTTCGCCGCCTGCGAAAAGATGTTAGATATCCCGCAGAAGGGAGTCGTCGCTTACGAAACCTATTACACGTCCGATGAAGCCGCTGAAGCCGCGCTGGTGAATGTATATGCCAATATGGTTCAGAATGTTTACGGTTCCATCGGTAACTGGAATCCCTACTTCTTTATGATGAACTACTCGGCGGATGACGTATTCGCTGCGGGAAAGAACAAGGATGACCATCCTGATGTGCGTCTTTTCAACGAGTATCGCTATGACGCCACCTATAAGATTATCAAGAATGTGTACACCAGTCTTTATCAGACCATCTACGCCTGCAACCTCCTAATCGACAACTTCACTAAGGAAGGGGCCTATTCAAGCAGTGTGGTAGATCGCTGTATTGCCGAAGCAAGAGTTGTCCGTGCCTGGTGTCACATGACCGCGGCGCTCACCTGGCAGCGCCCGCCGCTGGTGGATCATTGCCTGACCGATGAGGACCCTACGAATGTAGAGTCTCAGGAATTCCTTCTTAACTGGTGTATCAATGAATGTGAACTTGCTATTCCTAACCTGAGAGAAAGAAGCAGCAAGTTCGACAAAGATGGTACCACTTATGTGACAAAGGGCTTTGCTCAGTTTGTGGCAGGAAAGTCTGCGGTATTTGCAAACAAAATGGACGTAGCCCGCAAATATCTCGGCGATCTTATCAATTCTGGCAAATATGAACTTGTCCCCGGAGACCGCTGGTGGGAGAACTTCCATGCCCCTGGAGACGGCAACGAGGAAAAGATCTTCGAGCCGAACTGGGTCTTTGATGCCAACAACTCATCTTCGGATAATACGGCTCGTTCAAGGTGGAATCAGGCCAACACGCTCAACTGGCGTGGCAAGAACATGAATTCCTGGGCGGTATGCATGGCGACCACGGGCTGGAACGGCGGAGCTATCAACGGCTATTTCGCCGATAAGTTCCTCGCACATGATGGAAACGGTCCCCGTCGTATGGGCACTTTCTTCACGTCTGACGAATGGCTTTACGGCATTGACAATGAGGGCAATGAGATTTTCGACAAGTTCCCCTGGATGCGTTGGGATACCGACTATGTGGGCGACAACCATACTTCCGGCGTGCTGAAGCCGGCCTCTGAATGGACGCTGGAGGACAAGAAGAAGGATCCCAAGAGAGGCATGAATGCCAACGGCCTCTTTGGCCGCACTTACTATATGAACTGGAAGTTCATGTCTCTCGCCGGCATCGATGTGGTTCCCGATGTTTCTTCAGGTGCGTCCAATCAGTCCAATGCCAAGTGTGCACGTTATGCCGAAGCCCTTCTCCTTTATGCCGAGGCTTGCATCGGAAGCAGCGACGCCGCCAAGGGTAAAGAGGCTCTTAACCAGATTCAGCGCCGTGCAGAAGTGCCCGAGACCGAACTTACGCTTGCCAATGTCCAGGAAGAGAAGCAGTACGAACTCTGGTTCGAAAGCTGCCGGTTCCACGATGTAGTTCGCTGGGGAATAGCTGACCAGGTATGCGGCAAGGATCTGGACAGGTATCCCGAGGCTTTCGATGGCATGTCAAAGAACAAGGAGCCCGAGCACAGGTGGTACTACGTCGAAAGAAAGCCTTATGAAGGCATTCCTCACCAGTTCATCAAGGGCAAACACGAGTATTTCCCGTTCCCTGCCGAAGTCTGCGCAATCAATCCTGCGCTCCATCAGCTCAACGGTTGGGCTGTTGAGGAACAGTAGAACCCGCTTAATACTCCACTTTATTCAAGAACAAGGCGTTGCCGGGGACCGATTCCCCGGCATCGCTTCTTTTACCCCCTTCAATAAGTTCTGCAATCCATTCCGGCCGCTGTTTTCCCCGGCCGATTTCTATGAGTGACCCCACGGTGGCGCGCACCATGTTCCGAAGGAAACGGTCCGCAGCAATTCTGAAATACCAATAAGATTCTTCGCTTCGCTCAGAATGACAGGAATCCATAAGCTGAATGTGACTGGGGGTGTAGGGGGCCCAGAAGGCGTCGAAGACCGTGCAGATGGAGGTTTTGTTGTCTCCTCCGGTCTTTTCAAAGCAGGAGAAATCGTGGGTTCCAAGCAGGTACTGACAGGCGCGGTTCATGGCCTCGAAATCCAGGTCCGGATAGCCGCACTGCCACGACCAGGGGGCCACGAAAGGGTCTTTCTGCCTGTGAATGAAATAGGTGTATTCCCGACGGCGGGCGCTGAACCGGGCGTGGAAATCTTCGGCTGCGGGAGTGACGCTGTGAACCACTACCGAGCGGGGTAACATGGCATTTAATTTGTAGCATAAATCCGATTGCCCGAAGGGCAGGGGGCTGTCCGTGTCAAAGTGAGCGATATAGTTCACGGCGTTCACGGCAGTGTCTGTCCGGCCGGCGCCGGTAACCGCCACGGGGCGGCCCAGCAGGCGGGACAGGGTGGCCTCCAGGCTTGCTTGTACGGACGGGGCATTGGGCTGGATCTGCCAGCCGCAGAAAGCGGAGCCGTCGTATGAGAGGCAAAGAGAATAACGCATATGCAAATGTAACAATTTATATGGAAAGCGTAAACATCCGTGAATTAAACGAGCGAATCCAAAAAGAAAGTTCCTTCGTGGACCTGCTGTCCCTGGAAATGGGCAAAGTGATTGTGGGGCAGAAGCATCTGATAGACAACCTGCTCATCGGCCTGCTCTCCGGCGGGCATATCCTGCTGGAGGGTGTTCCTGGTCTGGCCAAGACCCTGGCCATCAACACGCTGGCCCAGGCGGTGGATGCCAAATTCAGCCGTATCCAGTTTACCCCGGACCTGCTCCCGGCAGACGTGGTGGGCACCCTGGTCTATTCCCAGAAGCGGGAAGAATTCGAGGTACACAAAGGCCCCATCTTCGCCAACTTCGTACTGGCCGATGAAATCAACCGTTCCCCGGCAAAGGTGCAGAGCGCCCTGCTGGAAGCCATGCAGGAGAAGCAGGTGACTATCGGCGAGAATACATACAAACTGCCGGAGCCGTTCCTGGTGATGGCCACCCAGAACCCGATCGAGCAGGAAGGCACTTATCCGCTGCCGGAAGCCCAGGTAGACCGTTTCATGCTCAAGGTGGTGGTCTCTTACCCCAAGAAAGAGGAGGAAAAGCAGATTATCCGGATGAACAATGCCGGGGAATTCCCCAAGGCCCAGGCCGTGGTGAAACCGGAAGACATCATCCGGGCGCGGGAAGTGGTTCGCGACGTATATATGGACGAAAAGATAGAGCGTTACATCGTGGATATCGTCTATGCCAGCCGTACGCCGGAAGAATATGGCCTGCAGGAGCTTAAGAGCTTTATCTCCTACGGCGCCTCCCCGCGTGCCAGCATCTCCCTTTCGCTCGCGTCCAAAGCCTACGCCTTCATCAAGCGCCGCGGCTACGTGATCCCGGAAGACGTGCGTGCGGTATGCAACGAAGTGCTCCGCCACCGTATCGGCCTCACCTATGAGGCGGAGGCGGAGAATGTCACGCCGGAACAGATTATCGAGAAGATCATCAACGCGGTAGTAGTCCCGTAATGACACCAGAAGAGTTAATAAAGAAGGTCCGGAAGATAGAGATCAAGACCAAGGCGCTGAGCCACCAGATCTTCGCCGGAGAGTACCACTCCGCCTTTAAAGGGCGGGGAATGGCTTTCAGCGAGGTGCGGGAGTATCAGTGGGGGGACGATGTGCGCAACATGGACTGGAATGTGACCGCCCGCATGAACGCTCCTTACGTGAAGGTGTTCGAGGAAGAGCGGGAACTTACCGTGGTGCTGCTGGTGGACATTTCCCGGTCCGGCCTTTTTGGAACGCAGGTGAAGACCAAACGGGAGCAGATTGCGGAGATTGCCGCCA
>Ga0310691_10007034_pt1 | contig 11841 bp, 12 predicted proteins | sample 176DNAGHGlowgp2_FD_203887 | JGI IMG/M metagenome (GOLD analysis project Ga0310691, IMG submission 203887) | Sheep rumen microbial communities from Palmerston North, Manawatu-Wanganui, New Zealand - 1766 DNA GHGlow gp2 (v2) (version 2) | ecosystem: Host-associated > Mammals > Digestive system >... | reverse complement strand
TCATGAAAGAAGCGGTCCAGGTGATTATTGAAGACCAAGTGTCGGTGAAAATCGCTCCCTTGTGCGGACAGTTTCTAATAAAACTTGACACATGGAATGACCGTCATAATGTTACAGACAAGGATGCAGAAGATATGTTATTCATCCTGAATAACTATCTTGACATTCAACTACTGTACAAAGAGGACAATGTTCCCCCCGAAGTTGTTACTTTCCGAGATGAAGATGCCAGTCCCATAGTCTGGGGCGCTCAATGGTTGGCCTACGATATAAGCAAACTACTTTCGACGGAACACCTTAAGTTCTATTCAGACTTGGTCTCTAAAGAATTAGCTCAGGAGGAGAACAGTGAACTTATTTATCACTTCATGAGGTATTGGGGTGGTGGTGATATGGATGATATCGATAATCATTATGATATCTGCAGATTAATCTGGAGCGTAATTGGAGATATTCTTTTAAGTGAGCTAAAAAAAAGGAGCGAAATATGAATATAGATTCAATAACTGTTGGCAGCAAGCATTTTATCAACGAAGACAGATATGTGGTAAAAGACATAGGAGCTTTAGGTGTGACTGCTGTCCTTGCTGATGGAATGGGCGGATTGAGTCTTGGTGACAAGGCAGCAGAAGTAGTGACCAACTCATTAGCAGATTTCATTACAAAGAATTATGAAGGCACATGTGAAAAGGCCATCCTTCAAAAAGGGTTGGAGCATGCTGATATGACATTAAAAGATGTCAGTATCGCGAATAGAAGTAATATGGGTGCGGCGGTTGCTGCTGTTCTCGTTAATGGGCGGAACTTATACTGCACATGGCAAGGTAATGTCCGTGTATATGTTTTACATCAGCAGAATATTGAGCTTATTACCAATGATCACATTGCCGATATAGGCTATGGGAGGACTGCGTTGACCAGATGTGTCAAAGGTGCTGGATTGCGTGAAGACACTCCATTCGTTGCCAGAGATCTCGTGAAAGGGGACATGGTAGTATTATGTACGGATGGTTTGTATAACATCATTGAACCTGAACTCCTAAACACCACGATAGACAGGATTAACTCAAGAATTGGTATGCCGGAAGACGATGCGTCAATGATAAGGATAACCGTTTGATGAAAAGATAAGTGGTTTCGGAAAAAATGCGTACATTTGCGGATGAATACACGCAAGCGTTAATTCATGACATATAAGAGCGTTTATCGCTTTGGGCCACCTAGTAAATCCTGGCAGATTTGTTAAATCCCGGTCCATTGTGGTATGCGCCTGCACATTAAGTGCGGGCGTTTACCATTTCCGGGATATACTGCCAGGTATAGGGGAAATGGCGCCTGCACTTTTTTTGTGCTGCGCTGTTTATGGTGGCCTGATTAGAAAACAGATTGCTCAAATCCTCGGCTTGGGTATTGGTAATCTGTGCGAGGCAGGCCGTCCGGAAGGTCTGCCTTTTTCTGGCAAAATTGGCTCAAAAATGTGACACTTTTTGTTCTGAAATTTGGTGATTTGGAAGGTAGAATATACCTTTGCCAGTGAGAACATGACGAAGAGTTTAAAGATTGAGGCGTATGAAAGTCATTTCATTCTTCTCCGCCAAGGGCGGGACCGGCAAGACCACCTTCAATGTGCTGCTTGCCTCCTACATCAAATATCGCCTGGGCAAACGGGTAATGATTCTGGACTTCGATTACCCGGAGTTTAACCTCTGGCACATGCGCGAGCGAGACCTTCTTTACTTGGAACGGGAAGGCATCCTCTTCAGTGAAGAGGACTTCTATCCCATCGAGAAGGTGAGAAAGAAACAGGCGCAGGACATCCGCGCCCTCGCAGAGGATTTCGCAAAGTTCAGTTCCGAGCTAGATTACCTAATTATGGATTTTGGCGGTTCGTTCTCCAGCGAAGACCCTGTCTGCCAGTTGCTGCTGGATGGAAGGATTGATCTCATCGTGATTCCGGTGGAGCTGGACCCGATGATTATCGCATCCATGCGGACGCTCTCGCATATCATGAAGGAATACAGGCAGCGCACACGGCTCTTTTTCAACCGCGTAGGTGGACGAGAACCCAAAGAAGCTTACGCCCGTATAAGGGATTGGTTTGCCGAGGGCGGCTCCGTAATATCGGAGCATATTGTGAAGCAGTCCGAATCCATGAAAAAGGAAAAGGACGCAACGGCCCATATCCGTAGCACTGTTGACTTTCCCCTGGCTTACGCCAGAAAGAGAAATCCTGGCATCATTAAACTTTTCGAGGAGGTATTAGAGTATGTGGAAATGGCTGAAAAAGAAGCGCCTGCCGTGGACTCGTAACCTCCTGCTGGAGATTATCCCCAAGGTGGAATTGGTACCGGTGGTTGTCCCGGAAAAATATGAGATTCCAAGAGATTTCGAGCCGCCGGATCCCAAGACTATTGCTGTGAAAGGAGCCGAGATGAAACGCACCAAAGCTGCGGAAAGAGCTGCTTCGTTCGATAAAGTGAAGTCCTCGCCAAAGAAGACAGGGAAAAAGTCCGGTAAAGTATCCCCAGAAGCGAAGGCGATGGTGGACAAATACGAGTCCAACCTCAATGCGCTGGATGAAGAGGAAGCAAGTAATATAATTAAAAACGCATAGTGATGAAGACAAGAGGAGAGAGATATGCGGCGTGTGGCATCCTGGGCCTTGCCGTGAGCATCTCGGCATCGGCACAAGATGCCATTTCGTTTTTGAACGAAGCGAATACGCAGATCCGTTCTGCGGGTTCCATCATTTACCAGGTAGTAATTGCCGTTCTGGCTATCGTGGCCATTGTGTCGCTGATTACCGTAGGCATCAAGATGTACTCCGGAGATCAGGAAAGCGCCCAGAAGGCCCTCGGATGGTGCGGCGGTATGGTGTTCTGTATCATCGCAGCCCTCGTGCTGAAAAACTTCATCGGGCTATGAGGTGCAGGGTTTACAGGAATCTGGACCGGCCTTTCACGCTCCTTGGAGTTAAAGGCCGATATATCCCGGTGGCTCTGGTGGGTTTGCTGGGGATTGTCGTTCTTGCCATCGTCCTGGGGACGGTGTTCGGGACGTTTATCGGTCTGGCATCGGCCGTAGTGTTTATCGTAGGCGGTTATCTGGCACTGACGGAGATACAACAGAAGTTTGGGGAGAAGCAGCTTTCGCGCTTCATTGCCGGCAAGCGGCTGCCCCAGTTCATTTTAGTGAGGAGCAAGGTATGGAGCAGATAGACATAAGAGACAATTTCCCTGTGATGAACGGCGGTGATGGGGTTATCCTCTCCAAAAGAGGAGACATCTGTGTTGGTTGGGAGCTGACGCTGCCGCCGGCATTCCGCTGCAATGAGGCGGCGTATGATTCGCTGGTGACTACGATGGCGGCGGCTATTCAGCTGTTGCCGGACTACACCATCGTGCATAAACAGGATGTGTTCATGCGGAAGGCGTATAGGGCAGAGAAGGCCGCCGGTTTCCTGGAGCGTGCCTATGAGGAGCACTTTGACGGCCGGGAGTACCTGGACCATAAGTGCAGACTTTGGCTTTCTTTTTCATCCCGTAAGAATATCCGGGGTGGGAGCTCCGGCCTGCTGGGGCTAACCGGTGCTGGATTACCATCCGGAGCGGAGATTTCACGCTGCCTGACGGCGGCAGAGCAGTTTGCAGCGATGCTGAATGGGAACGGGCTATGGACCCTGCGGCGACTGACGGAAAGGGACATCTTCGGGAAGATGCCCGGTCAAGCCGGGCATGACGTAGAAGGTGCCGGGCATGACGGGGTGGGAATACTCCAGGACTATCTGAATTATACGGATGAAGGGCCGGATGTTTTGAGTGACATCCAGGTGGAGCCTGCCGGGCTCCGGATTGGCAATAAAAGCATTGTCTGCCATCTTTTTGCAGAACTGGATCAGTTGCCGGGTGAAGTGGCTTCCTGCAAGCGCGTTTCCGCGTTGAGCACGGAGAATTCCGTGGTGTCGCTGTCCTGGCTGAATGATATTGGCCAGAGCCTGGACTGTGAGCACGTGGTAAACTGGTTCTGCGTAAAGGAACCACTGAAGGACATTCACTGCAGTATGGATTCCAAGCGGCGGCAAATGCAGAGTATGAGCGCCCGGAATGCCGAGAACAGAAAGTACGCGGAGGAAATCAACGAGTATTTGGAGACGGCGGCAGTGCAGCAGATGAGCACGGTGAGGTGTCATGTGAGCATGTTCTCCACTGATGAGAACGCAACGACCACGGCTATCTCCAAGCTTGGCATTACGCCGGTGCGGGACATTGCGAATGCTCCTGCGCAGTTCTGGTGCAGCATTCCGGGAAATGAGTCCGGGCTGGCGTTCAGCGAGTACATGACCATGGAGCTACAGTCGGCACTTTGCCTGAACTTGTTCGATGGCTTTGATACTGGAATACCCGGCGGAGTTCTGAAAATGAGCGACCGCATCCGGCTGGTACCGCAGCGTTTTGACATTCAGGAACTGGCCCTGGAGCTCGGGTTTATTGAGAACTACAACGTGTTCCTGCTCGGCCCTTCCGGCTCAGGAAAGTCGTTTTTTATGAACAAGTACCTGCGTTCGTGTTACGTTGCCGGACAGCAATGTTTTCTCATTGACGTGGGAGACTCCTACAGGGCGCTTTGCCATATCATCAAGGAGGAATCCAGCGGAAAAGACGGGACCTACTACACCTTCGAGAAGGGTAAGCCCGTTTCCTTCAATCCTTTCCGGAATCACCGGCGTTTCAGTCAAGCCGACAGTGAGGCGATGAACTTCCTGTTTACGTTGATGGTGACGCTCTGGAAGAATGGGAAGGTGGAGATTTCCAGCTCGGCAGAGAAATACGTTCGAGAGAGCATCAACGCCTTCTTGAGCCAGTGGAACGAGGACTCCGACCCCGTCTTCAACGACTACTTTGAGTTTGTCCGCGATGTCTTTGGGGACCTTTTGGCAAAGGAGGAAGCCGGTAAGGAGTACTTTGACCTGAAAGACTACCTCATTTCTCTGGAGCAGTTCTACACCGGAGGGCCGTATGACTACCTGCTGAATTCCAACGAGAGCGTCAACATTCTTGAAGACCGCTTCGTGGTCTTTGAAATTGACCATATTAAGGGTGATCCGGTTATCTATCCTATCACGACATTGGTGATAATGGATGCCTTTATGGAGAAGATGACCAGCAGCAGCGACTTCAAGGTCATGTGCATCGAGGAAGCCTGGAAGGCCATCATGGGCACCCAGATGGCCACCTATATGCTGGAGCTATGGAAGACCGCCCGCAAGCACCGGACATCGGCCATGGTCGTAACCCAGGAATTGAAAGACATCACATCTTCACCCATCATCAAGGACTCCATAGTAGAGAATTCCGGGGTGAAGATTCTGCTGGACCAGACCAAGTATTTGAACCGGTTTGAGGAGCTGGCAAGCCAGCTTTCGCTGAGCGAGGACGATAAAGGAATGGTGCTATCGCTGAATCGGTATAGACCCCCGATCGGGTCGGGGGTGACGGGCGGCACCTCCGGCCGAGAAGTGTTCTTCAACCTTGGTAACAAAAAAAGCTTCGTGATGCGTCTGGAGGTTTCTCCGGAAGAAAGGATTGCTTTTTCATCGCAAAAGCGCGACAAGGAACGTCTTGCAGTCGCTGTTGAGAAATCAGGCGGCAGCTATATCAAAACGATTAAGAAACTTGTAAAGAAGGAGGAGAAATGAGAAGGAGATTTTTCGCTACGCTCAAAATGACAATAGTCGCCGCAGCTATGCTACTGGCTGCTCCGAGGGCATCGGCGCAGTTTGCGACGTTTGATGCGAGTAATCTGGCACAGGCGGTGTTGTCGTTCCTGCAGGACGGGGACAATATGGTTCTGAATACAGAGCAGTTCCTCCAGAATCTTGGCGTTGCCGAAGAGCAGTTGAAGTTTCTGCAAGAGATGGACAAACGTTACCGGGAAGTGCGTGGTGACCTGTATAAGGCTCAATCCGTCATCCGGATGGCGCAGAACTACGAGCAGATGGCCCGGATGTTCACCAGATATGTGGGACGGGTAAAAGACCTGAATGGCAAGCAAATAACTTACTTTCAGGGCCGCTCGATGGTAAATGAAGGATTCCAGTACCTCCTTTACGCCTCCCGGGAGGTGAAAAAGGCCCGAGAGTATTTGGACAGTAAATCACAGATTAGCGAGGAAGAGCGTATTGCCCAGCTGGCCGAGTGCGACCGGCGTCTTTCACGAGCCAATGCAGCGCTTTACAATCATATCAAGGACACCTATGAGGACATTGACACAGGGATGCGTCTGGCCGAAGCCTACGACTCCTTGGAAGAAGCCTTCAAAATCAACTGGTAATATGGCTACCATCAGACTCAACTATCCGGATATGCTTCAGCAAATCAAGCTGAGCATCTTCACCGGCGACCACAGCGCCATCTACAGTATGGCCTGTGCCGTGGCGTGCATTGCCGCCAGTTTTTCGCTGATCACCTGGTACAATAAGATGCTGAACGACCCGTTTGGCCGTCTGGATATGCGGGCCATCATCCGGACGCTCATCGTCTTGTTCCTGACGTGCAACTTCTATTCGTTCGTGCTAGTACCTTTCGACGGCGTTACGCATATGGTTACGAAGGCCGTGTCTGCCTCCGTGGACCAGGATGCCAGCGGCCTCTGGGGTAAGGTGAATGAGGTCTATTCCTCCATTGAGGAAAGGAGCAAGAAGGAAACACTCACGGGCCAGTTCGAGGAGGAGATGGAGCGCAACAGCTCCAACACCACGGTGGAGAGCCTGTCCTACGAAACCTCGGCCGTTGCCGAGTCTCTTGCTGAGGCGGCCATTCAGGATGGCAAGCGCCCGGGCTTTTTCAAACGGCTTTGGGCGGGAGTAAAAGGCTTTGTAAGCGGGAAGGTCGGCTCGGTACTGAACAATGTTGGGAATATCATATCGGCCCTTCTTTCTATTATTGTCAAGCTGGTGCAGTACATTCTGCTGGCAGTGTCGAGTATCTACCTGATTATCCTCGGACTCATCGGTCCGTTTGTTTTCGCCTTATCGCTGATGCCTGGTTTTCAGAACAATATCACCGTATGGATTGCGAGGTATATCCAGATCTCGTTCTGGTGTCCGATGGCGGCGCTCATCGATTACGTAAACTTCAAGTTGAAGGATGCGATGATGGCTGCTTTCTGGACAGCTCCGAACGTGGCGCAACTGGGGTTCCCGCTGCACATGATTGTAATGGATGCGGTAACGCTCATCTGCCTGCTGGCGGTGCCGCAGATGGCGTCGTGGATTATCTCGGGCAGCGGTGCATCAGACGTTAACCGTGGTATCGCCACCACTGCTCAGAAGGGTGCTATGCTTCTTGGTAAATTCAAATAAGTAAATGACTATGAATAAGATTCTATCTATGACAAAGGACATCGAGAAGAGCTTCCGGCAGCTTTCTTCTCTGACAATTGTTGCTGTTGCCGGGGCGTTGCTGTTTGCTACGGTAGTGGGCACCTGCGCCTTTTCTTATGCCGAGAAACAGCGTTCCAAAATATATGTGCTGGACCAGGGGAAGTCCCTGCTGCTGGCGCTTCAGACGGATGCGATTCTCTCCAAGGATGTGGAGATTCGGGACCATGTGACGCGCTTTCATGAACTGATGTTCACCCTTTCACCCCAGAAACAGACCATTCAGGAGAATCTGGACCGCGCTTTCAACCTGGCTGATAGGAGTGCCTACGAATACTCTCAGGACCTGGCAGAGAAGGGTTACTATTCGCGCCTGGTATCGGCCAACATCTCACAGCAGATGATAGTGGATTCGGTGAAGTTCGTCTCGACGGCATACCCCTATCAGGTGAAAACCTATGCCCGGCAGTATGTGGTGCGCGAAAGCACAGTTTCGCAATACTCCTTTGTGAGCACCTGTCAACTTATCAATGCCGGTCGCTCCGATGTGAACCCGCACGGGCTTATCATCGAAAAGTTCAAGGTGGCGGAGAATAATCTTGTGGAGACTCGGAAGCGATGAAAGAGATAAAGAATGATTCACACTTCGTTCGGATTGGCGTGTATGTGGGAATTGCCCTGATGGTAGGCGCCGCCATCTGGTATCTGTATCGGGCGCTGAGTTTAATTCATTGACAGTATGGAACTTGACAAGAAAAAGACTTTGATTCTGATGATTGTGGCAGCAGTCGTTCTTCTGGGACTTCTGGTTGTCTCTTTCATCCCCTTTGGAAAGAAGGAAGAGGCTGATGAGAGCGTGACACAGACCATCAACGACGGCGTAGCTCAGGAGATGGCCGACAGCAAGTCGGACGCTTACCGTGGGCTGATATCCACGGACGATTACTTCGACCAGTTGGGAGCACGGATGGCCGATGAAGAGGATATCTCGCTTGTCTCCAAGGAGCCTTCCTCTGGGACTGTTTTTGGAGGGGCGGCATCGAATGCTGCCGATAGTGATGATGCCCGGGTGAGCAGGGTGTTCGGGGAGCCGCCGACATCCTCTTCGCCGGAGCCTCGGCGCTCTTCCGGAGGTGGTGGATCTTCATCCCGGCCGATGACGCAGCAGGAGCGCCTGGACTATGACCGGCAGCGTGCCGAAATGGTGCGGGATGTATTGACTGGTGGTGCTTCTGGGGAAGAGACCCCCGATCAGGTCGGGGGTGACTCTATGGCTGAGCCTGCCTCCATCGACCTTTCCTCAGTTGGCTCGTCAGATGGGATTATCTCATCTCTGGACGATGGTTTCGAAGATGTGGCCGTGCAGTATGAAGGAGCCAAGCGCCCCTTCAAATGCATGTTTGTGCGTGACCAAAAACTGACATCCGGTCAGCGGGTTACGTTGCGACTGCTGGAAGATTATGTGGAAGGTGGGGTGCGGATTCCTGCCAATACGTACCTTGCCGCCATCTGCAAGATTGGGGACCGGCTGGAACTCCAAGTGCGTTCCCTGGAAATGAATGGCCGTATCATCCCGCTGGCACTGGACGCCTACGACACAGACGGCCTGCAGGGTATCTACTGCCCGGAGACATCGGCCTCCAAGGGAGCGAAGCAGGCCGGGAATGACGCCATCTCCACGGCCGGGACCACCTTCGGCGGTCTGGTCGGAGACCTGGCGTCCACTATCATCCGTACCGGCGCCTCCATCGCCCGTTCCGCTTCCGGCGATGTATCCGTGTCTGTTGTAAGCGGATATGAGTTTTATCTGGTCAAATCTGAAAGAAAATGAGACGACTGATTTTGACCCTGGCCCTTGGGTGGCTATGCTCTGGAATCGGCCTTGCACAGGCCCCGGATACGCTTTTTATATCGACCTCGCAGGTGGTGCACCTGCGCTTTGCCTCAGAGTTGAAGTACGTGAACCTCGGCTCCCGGGATATCGTTGCCAAGATCGTGGACGGCAGCAAAGACTTCGTGGCCGTCAAGGCACGGGAGCCTTTCCAGACCGTCACAACGATGTCCTGCCTGGAGAGCAGCGGGGCGATGCACACTTTCCTCGTGGCATACCGTGAGCACCCTTCCCGTCTGGACATCGACACGCGCATTCCTGCCATTAGCGAAGCTGAATTACCTTTTTCTTTCTCATCTCCCATCCATGCCGACGGGGCTCCGTCGGCATCATCTCCCATTGAATTCGATAAGCTCGTGAGCATGAAACCTGAACTTTTCCACCTGGCCACCAGAGCCTACGACATAGACATCCGCTGCGAAAACATCTTCTATAAGGATGACGTTCTCTTCCTCCTGATCTCCCTGCACAATAGGTCTGCCGTCAGCTACGGTCTCTCAGACCCGCGTTTCTCCGTGGAAAGCAAGCGCCGCACCAAGCGCGGCCTCCAGTACGAGAAAGCCGTCTTCCCAAAACAATCTTACGGGCTTGGCGTAACCGCCCCGGATGCCACTAGGAAGATGGTCTTTACCTTCGATAAAGTGTCCCTAATGCGGGGCCAGGTGTTCAGCATATATTTCTATGAGAAAGGAGGAGTTAGGAACTTTGTCCTAACGCTGGGGCTGAATGATGTGAATAAAGCTAAACGACTTGATTAAACAGAATTGAACCGCTAAAAATCAAACTAATTCTTTGCTGAATCAAACTCTTAATAATAGGAAATAAGTCATCAATAAATCGTATATATAATATCCAGGATTCTAAAAGATATGGATTGCTTTATACTTAATGATTACTTGCTATGATATTCAATAATAGCTTTTGGCGGAAAGGTTTGATACTGATAGTGTCATCAACAATTCTTCTATATTCATGCTTTCACGATTCAACAAGAATGTTGTTGGACGATATTGAAACCTATATTCAAGAGCATCCGGACAGCGCACTAACGGTTTTGAGGAATATTGATACATTGGAACTGAAAACAAATTTCTCAAAAGCAAAGTATTCATTACTGTACTCAATAGCCCTTGATAAGAATTACATAGATACTACTAATCTTGCTATTATTCATCCTGCTATTGAGTATTATTCTAAGCATGGCACATCAACACAAAAAATGAAAGCATTCTTTTACCAAGGATGCATATACGCAAACAGAGGAGAGGACGATCGTGCCATGTACAATTATCTTCTTGCTTTGGAAGATTCGTCCAAAGTGACAAACAACTATTATAAAGAACTGATAAACTCTGCTATTTCTACTATTTTTTCAAAGAATCACAATGAGGAGCAAGAATTGCAATATGCTTTAGATGCATTCACATATGGGAATATGGCAGGAGACAGTGTTGGAGTCTGGTATATTACTGGGCATATAGCTTCTTGCTATGGTAATATGCAAAGGTATGAGGATGCCGAGAATGCGTATCAGGCTTTCTTCGCAATGCCAGTATATGATTCTCTCTCTTTCATAAGAAGAAGGATAAGTTATGCAAAAGACCTTATTCGAAAGCCGAACCCCGAACCAAGAAAAAGCATAGAAATCCTTAACAGTATTGCCACTAACAATCCTGAAACGATGACAACAGAAGCGTATTGCATTTACGCATATGCGTTACAGTTTATCGGAGAAGAATCAGCGGCCAATGATATTCTAAGACAATTGGAATCATTCAATGATAATCAAGCAATTCTTAAGCTATGGAGGTATAGGATTCTCAGGGAACAAGGACACTATAAGGAAGCAATTGCAGATCTTGAACAGTCTGTACTCGTTCAAGATTCTATAGTCCTCTCTTCTTTGAACCAATCATTGCTACGCTCTCAAAGAGACTATTTGAGAGCGAAAACCGACATGTTGAAAATTGAAAACGGGATGGCAAAACAGCGGGTATACCTAATCCTGATAGTTTCGTTGGTAATATTTGTTATGTTAGTTCTCCTGTATCTTAACAGGAGGGCATCATTCAATAAACGTATTGATGAGTTGTCATCACTTCATCTCGAGTCGCAACGGATGCTGGATTTACAGAATGCAAAGACAACCCAGATAAGTGCTCAACTGGCAGAAAAAGATGTTGCATTGTTTGACCTGAGGAGACAATATGCATCTATGTATAAAGCCCAATACAAGACGCTTAATGATTTGTGTGCTGCATACTTATCTCCAATTAAGAAAGACCGAAAGGAGGTTCTTTATGATGAGGCAATGCGTCAGTTAGATATTATCATCAATGATAAGGATTCGCAAGATAGATTCATGTCATTAGTCAATAACTCACTTGACAACATCATGGATAAACTGCGTACGGATCTTCCAAATCACAAAGAACTTGACTTCCGTTTTCTATTGTTTATCATTGTTGGTTTTGATGCGACCACAATCTCTAACTTAACGGGATATTCAGTCGGAACTGTATATACTAAGAAGAATCGTCTTAAGGGTACTATATCCAGTCTTTCTTCTCCT
>Ga0310691_10007033_pt1 | contig 11841 bp, 18 predicted proteins | sample 176DNAGHGlowgp2_FD_203887 | JGI IMG/M metagenome (GOLD analysis project Ga0310691, IMG submission 203887) | Sheep rumen microbial communities from Palmerston North, Manawatu-Wanganui, New Zealand - 1766 DNA GHGlow gp2 (v2) (version 2) | ecosystem: Host-associated > Mammals > Digestive system >... | reverse complement strand
AGGTCAAGTACCTGGAGAACGTAGGGCAATGTCAATGCTGCAAACTGCCGCATCCGTTCTATATAGAAGGTACAGAAGGCAAGGAGGTAAAGAATGGAAGACACACTCACTAACATATTGCAGACAGGCAATCCGACGGCCATAATCGCTGCCGTGGTCGTCTATTTGATTATAGCGTATCAACGCAAGGAGACAGGCCAGAAACGCGACCAGGACGCGAATATGCTAGACTACCGCGTGTCCAGGCTGGAGTCCGACGGTACTGAGCTTTCCAAGGCCATCAAGGAGCTGCAGGAGAGCATCATAAGCCTTACGGTGACCGTCAACAGGATGATGGCGCAGGAGGAAGTCAAGAATGCTAAGAGAGATCCTTAACGACCCGATTGCCATATTCTGGCTGACCGTGGTCATCGGCGTAACCTTTCTTCTTGTGGAATTCTTTACGAGGCCCAAACTATGAAGATATTAGGCCATACGAAGACATGCGACTATCACAAGGTCAACGGCCTGTACGTGCTCGACGAGAACGTGTGGCTGGATTTCGAACTGAACGGCGTCAAATTCAGGATAACCGTTGACAAGGGAGCCATGACCGACGGGCTGTCTGTTCCGAAGATATTCAGATGGTATCTCCCCGACTGGGACGACGATAACCCGGGTTACAATATTTCCGGAATCGTACACGACGGCTGTTACGGATCAGAGATACTCAGTAAGGACATGGCGGACATCCTGTTCAGGAATGGCCTGCTATTCGCGCATATCAAGCCCTCCAAGGCTTCCGTCGCTGGCTGGGCTGTAGAACACCTGGCCGGCCTCCATTACGGCCATAAACACGACGATTTCGGCATATCCGAATACGTATCCCTTACTGCAATATAGTGAATTTGCAGCATACATACCATAAACTATAATGTATATTATAACTGTAACGATTTACGGAGGTCAAGCGGTTTGTCATATTGTCCCATCCAGCCTTCGTGATTTAGTTACTCGTAATAGTTAAAGGAAAGACAGGAATCCGGTGGAGAAATCTGCCGGATTTCTTATACTGGCTGAATATTTATTGTTTAAATACTGCGATTGAAGGAGTACTGTGTTATTTAGATACTGCAAATTAATTGTTTACATTAGAACTGTGTCAAAGTTTACTATCTTTATACAACGTATATTCTAAGTACGTGTAAGAAAGTTCACGTAATTAGAACAATGCAATAATATATAATATATAATATATAATATAAAGGAAATTCATGAAACTATACTATACATACGGTAGACCACAGTTACTGGTAAAGAACATTACAACACGTTACTATAATGAATACAGAGGCGTGCACAGTATCGACATTGACACGTTCATAAAGAATCAGACGTCGAAACTCAAGGGCTGGTTCATTCCGAATCTTTGGCTAGGCAACGGACCGATTCAAACAAACGAAAGTACATGGTGTTCTTACGATCGCCTGGTAAAGACTTACATAGCAGGAGCGTTCATAGACTGGTATGTAGTCAACAACGCCTGTTCTTTGCACATAAACAAGCCCCTGGCCAAGTTTATCAAGCATGACATAGACTTACTAGTATTCAATCGAGAAAGCTTCATAACGGGCGCCTACGCTCAATACATGGAGTTCTGGAATAAGCATTACGAATATATAATCGACAAGATGTACATTGAAATCGTCGACAACTGGAACGGAAAGGTGCCGTCGGCATATATACAGGAACTGTTCACGAATTCCTATACCTACAAGAAACGTAAGAGGAAATCCAAATGGTCATGGCTGAAGGACTACAAGCCAGAAGAGATAGCCAGAAGAATACTCGACGAAGGCAAGCTGGAGATTGAATCCGCCATGGTATCTGCCATGAAGCATCTTCATTTGAGCGTAAAGGCAGTCCAGACCGCGTTAAATGACCTGATAGGCAGAATGTCCGCATACGAGATAGAAGTGTCTAGGAAGCGTGCAGGAATCAAATTATGGGCTTCTAGACTACAGTTCAGGCAGCTGTGCGATATAAAGCTGTATTTCGACATGGCTGACACGTCGTTCATCATAACGCTTACCCATGCATACGGACTCGAGGATAGCCTTCTCTACAAGGGATGTACGGAATTTATAAAGACAACTGTAGCTGAACAGTTCAAGGAATTCGTTTAACAGGAGTAACAAATGAACATATATTCGGAATACGCCATAGAACACGTCACCGTCTACGTGCGCAGCATGAAGGCGCTGGAGCAGAAATGGAAATCCAACCAGAAGAGGGTAGTCGAAACCTGCATAGATACTACTGGTCTCATGGAATCGTATATAGTTGTAAGGCAGTACAGGGTACACCACCAGAAGAGACAGAAGGAGACGTTCGTGGAGGATGTCAAGTTCGTCTACAGGCCTTTCAGGAAATAAAGGGGCATATGGCACCCCCTTTATGAAATAATTATATATATTTACCTTCGTAAAGCGAAATTTGCGTTTGAATGATTATATATAATATATGAGTAAGATTAAGTTTAGAACTATTGATATAGAGGGCGACGGACTGTACCGTACATTGAACCAGAAACTATTCCCTGAAGGAAACCACTTCGACCCCGGCACTATCGTATGGTGCGTGACGTTCTGCGACCAGGACTACAACACGTTGACTTTGGTAAAGAAACTGCCTGACACGCCGAGACACGTAAAGGACGGAGTATATACGAAGGCCGTACATTACAAGGATTCGGTAGTACCGAAAGAAATCGAAGGACACACCGTGGTGGAATTTACAGATACTAAGGAATTCATCAAGGAGATAGTCTGGCAGATTATGATCTCTTCAGGCGACCTGTACGCGAAGGGATATAAGGGCTACAACTACGACGCGATGCTCCTGAAGTCGTATTTCGACAGGAACAATTTCTACGGCGACATAGCCGTAAACTGCGTCAAGACCGTAGAGCCGACGATATGGAAGGAAACGCCGAAACAGATTAGGACAGGACAGTGGATTTCCAACCAGGATTACATGGTTACAGGCATAAAGCACAATATACAAGATACTTTACAGCTTGCACAGAGAATAAATAAACATGAAGTAAAGGATATGCGTATATATATGTCATAATACCATGTAACGATGTAACTTAATAAGGAAATTGTTTAAATTAAATAAATTTCAAGGGATTTCCGTTACATCGCCCATGTAACCAAGATGTAACACCATGTAACAAATATTTAACAGAGGATAAATATGAACGAAACACTTAAAGAAATCAGAGACATACTGAAACAGATTGAACGTAACACGCGCCCGTTCGCGCATAGGGCAGCCCTGGAGGCCAAGAACTTCGAAACGTGGCTTTCACAGTACGATGAGGAAACGGACATTTCTGAGCCGCCTGTGGACGATCCGGAGCCGTACGTGCCGACACAGGCCTGCAGTCAGGAAGACATGGAGAGAGCTCTCAAGGCTCACCGCGAATGGGAAGAGCGACAGAATTATCGGAATAATTTCAAAGTCAATGACTATTACGTGAAATAATTACTATATTATAGGTACAACATTAACACACTAACAGTAAATTCATCTCTATACATTCTATTCACGATTAATAACAGGCCGGTCCGAGCTGAACAAACGAAGCAAAGGCCGGCCTTCTACGTTAAGGATATAAATATGGAACTTAATAGCTTTGATATGGAAATGGCGAAGAAATCCGGTAGAGTCGAAGAAATAGTATTGACGATCGCCGACCGCCTTGTTCATAACGGGAATAGTATAATGCACTATAACAATCATAAGTTCTATTTCCAGGAGGTCGAGTACGCCAACCCGATGGATTTCAGCAGCATGACTATGATTAGCTTAATTATGCCGGAGTATATAAGCAGGGGCATGGACTTCAGATGCGGAGTTACTTACGACAATACGTACGGAAAGAATTCAAAGACTACTTATTTGAACCGTAGCAAGGCATGTATGGAGCTAGCGAAGCAATTCGTATACAAGGTCCTGCCTAAGGTAGATTTCGAAATCAAGAAAGAAGTGAACAATATGGAAATTGAAGAAATACTGGAGGTATTAGAGTAATGAATCTTAAAGAACTTTATGATACAGAAATTACAGTCAGGATTAACAATGAAGACTGGAAATTGAAGATTGAATCAGCCACACATCCTAGAGAGCATGCCGTTATCTTTAGCTTGGTAAATTCGAATGACGAGCCTAAACATTTCACCCTGATGGACAAGGAAATATTCAAGGACCGAGATAAAGATACAGTCATGAAAGACATAATCGAGCCTGTTATAAATAAATTGAAAGCACGTGAGGTTAAATAATGAAGATTGTGGTGTCCCTTACATCGTGGAGTAAGAGAATCGGACAGGCAAAGTCGACAGTCGACAGCATATTGAACCAGACTAGGGAACCGGATTTGGTACGTCTGAATCTAGATTTCGATAACTTCCCGAGAGGATTCGGTGACACGTCGGCATGGGTTAAGGAATATCTGGAGAAATACGATAACTTCAAGGTGAAGTTCGAGGCGGCAGATATGAAGGTTTGGGAGAAGATTATGCCGACGATTTACGAAGAGGAAGACGAATATATTCTCGTTACTGTAGACGACGACGTTACTTACCCGCCGACATATCTTGAAGAAATCGAAGAGAACATGAAGGAATGCGACTGGCTGTGTACAAAGTCAGACGAATATACGATGGGCCAATATATGGTCTACGGGCCGAGAGCTGTAGATGCCCTAAGGAACGAAGTCGATTACGATTTCATGAAGAACGTTCCCTTGGATGACCACGGAATTTATTGGATTCTTCAGAAGTATAAACTGATTCGAGGACACAAGATTGCATCCGAATGCGAGGACAGACAGGCCGGTTACTCGTTTCGAAGGTTCTTCACTACGGTAAGCGACGTTTCTAAGCTGCAGGACACTTCAGGCGATTATCCGTTCGAGGAGTTCCAGAAAGAACGCATGTATATGCAGAAGAGAGGAATTGTCTAACATAATAGCTCGTGTACCAGTGTACAAGGAGTCCAGCCGTACGGTAAATCGCCGTGCGGCGTTTCTCTAATTATAAAGGCATGAAGAAAGATGAAACTACAAAGAAACAGACAAATAACGAAGACGTCAGGAAAGACCTGGCGGAAATCAAGATCACAATAGCCATCCTGCAGGAACAGGTAAAGAAACTGGCAGCCGTCCTTAACGTTGTCCAGCCTGCGATGTATACCGAAGAGGAATACCGCGAGATGGCCGAATACAGACGGAGGAAAGATGACCAGAAGCGAATGGCTGGCTAAGAACTTTACGCATGTCACGTTCGACGAATGCGTTGGTAACCTGAGGGTGCCGAAGATTAACGTCGACCTTACTTACGGACTTATATCCACAGAGAGCAAGGAGGAATTCTCAAAGCTCGTATTTCACCTTATGCCGTCGGGAACGGTAGTCGACGAGATACCGGACGAATTCTACGAGGGAAAGATTCTGCTCTTGCGCAATATGCTTACCAAGATGCTGATGGAAGAACCGAACCATAAGATGGCGGACCGTTATTTGAATATCCTGGAACGCCGTGACAAGAATCATTGGAGCAAGGAATCCAAGCAGCTCAAGGTAGAACAGAAGGAAGACAAGAACCTCAGCATTACTTTCGATATAGTCTAATGAACAAGAAGTTATCCAAATGGCAGAAGGAGTTCGTACTCGACAAGTTTGACGATCCGTTGAGGATCGCCTGTACCGGTATTTCTGCCGGAAAGAGCTACGCCCTTTCGTTATGGATTGTATTGCAGTGCGTAAAGAAACCGGGACTAAGAGGCATTATCATCGCGCAGTCTTACCGTGCGTTGACTCTCGTACTTATACGAGAAATCAAGAACAGGGCCGCCGAATTCGGAATCGCCGTAAAGCACAACAAGGCCAGTAACGAAATACAGTTCGGAAACGGTTCCATACTGTTCGCGTTCTCTGCAGAAAGCCCTGACGCGGTCCTAGGTCTTACCGAAATCGATATGCTGTGTATCGACGAAGCAGCATACTGTAACGAGGAAATCTACAACAACGCACGCGACCGTATGCGTGGTTCAAAGTATTCCCCTATGGTCCGCCTAATCAGCTCGCCGAATTCTACAGAAAGAATCCAGAACTGGTTCTCCGCACTCTGTAAGAAATATCCGGAATGCATCGTGCACGCGACGGCGCTGGATAACCCGTTCACTTCCGAGGAATTCAAGGCCGAACTGAAGGAACGTTACGGCGAAGGTACGAACATGTACAGGCAGCAGGTTCTAGGAGAAATCATAGATGCTGACGTCGCGAGCCAGATTATATTCAGGAACCAGTTCCCTGACAAGAAATCCGGAAAGGACGACGCACATTATTTCGGTTACGACGCTTCTGGCCTTGGTGCCGACACCGACCAGTTCGTCATAATCGACAAGTTCGGCATGTCGTTCGTGGACTTCAGGCAGGAAGCCAATACTTTCGAGAAGGCAGAAATCGTAGTAAGCCTTTACGACAGGTACAAGGTAAAGTACGGCAACGTCGACGGAACCGGCGGCTATTCGCAGGGCGTATACGATCTCGCCGTGGCGAAGGGTTGCGATATCGGCAGCGTCAACTTCGCCCAGAAGGCCTTCGATTCCGATAAATATCCTAATGCACGTACTGAAATGTACATAGAGTTCGCCAAGGCAATCAGGGAAGGATTCTGGGTAGACGACAACGTAAAGGAAGAAATGCTGGCGCAGACGGTATTCATAAACAACCGCGGACAGCAACAGCTTGTACCTAAGGAAGATGTCAAGAAGATTCTCGGACATTCGCCTGACCGTTGCGACGCAGTGGCCCTTGCCGTGTACGCGATGAACCACATGGGCGGACAGCAGGGAATGACGGACAGGCAGATTGAAGATACCGTAGACCAATACATGAGGTACATGATGCAGAACGGGAGCGTATATGGCAATTAGCTGCGGGGACTGCAAGGCGTACTGTTGCAGGATTGCCGGAAGAATTATGAAAGAGCTCGACAGGGGCGACGGAATTTGTCTATATTTGAATAGCGACAACAAGTGCGAAATATACGACAGCCGTCCTTTCATATGCAATACGGATCGCCTTTACGAGAAATATTACAGTGACAGGTATACGAAAGAACAGTGGGTAGAATTGAATTTAAAGTCATGCGAGGAACTACGTGAGCGATACGGAGAAGAAGAAACAGAAGTTCAGGGCGTCACCGAAATGGAAGAAGTTCAGAAGGGAACTGAAGAAGAACCAGAAAGTAGACCCGATAACGGGGTCGAAACTGACGCCGAGGGCGGTTTGTCACCACAGAGACCTTAACCCGGATAATTACGAGAAAGTTTCAGAAGAACGTCAGGTCATGTTGAATCCTATGTCGCATGACCTGATTCATTATGTCTACGGCGACGGAAACAAGTTCTACGACTGGCGCGAACGCATACAGAGGCTCATAGAACAGTGTGAGGAGATGGATAAGTTCAACAAGAAATATCCAGACTAATTATTGTACATAATAATTTAAGGAGTTTCTATGGAAATTCGTACAATAATTACAGAAGCCTGTACACGTATAAACCTGGTCCCTAGACGCCAGGCAGTCCCGGGCGACATCGTTGAGAACGCATTCCGCCTTCTGAAGGGAATCGTCGCAAAGTACAATTACGATAACCTGCTCGCATGGACACAGAAATCGGTAATCGTACCGAAATCGCCTGTAATCCATATCTACGACGAGACGGACGTAATCAAGGGCGACAACAACCTCTATTTCGACACTACAGCGGAACGCGACGCATACGAGCTCACGGAAGAAGACCTTCATAACGACGTATGGGCTCTCGTCAAGGAAACGCCGAATATCCTCTACAGGGTAATGGCAGTCGGCACTCCGTCCGGTCCTGTATATACATGGCAGGCACTTTCGCCTTCCGAACCGTACCCTCAGCGTTACCAGGACATGCTGGCATACCAGGACATGCTGCATTTCCAGGTAAGGGACGTCGCCAAGATTAACTCGATTTATGTCGTTTCCGAAACAGGCCAGCCCTACAAGGAATTCTACAATCTCGATTTCGTCAACCATACCGACTACGACCGTTTCATGAATTCTTCCAGGGTATTTACGTATACCCAGAAGTCCGAAGGCGAATGGGTGGTAGAAATCAAGCCTTACATCTATCTCAACAACAACCGCCTCAAGATTACCTATAACGAATCTATCGAGTTCGACATAGATTCTGAACTATTCGTTCCGGATAACTATATCGAATTGCTCATCGTCGCCCTGGCGCACAAGCTCGCCCTCATGTACCCGCGTCTCGACGAATCCCAGATGAACCGTCTCCAGCAGGAAGTACAGGTTCTTGTCGACAACGTACGTACTCCGAAGGCAGAAGACAGGATCCTGTTACGTAACAACTACTGGGACGACTACGGCTGCATGACGCAGTATGATTTGCTTACGGGCGGCTACATGGTATAAGGAGTCAAGATGGCCAGTCAAGTCAAACTTATAGAGAACATCGCCGGTACTATTTCGAAATCCAATCTAGCCAAGGTAGGCCTTGGGGAATCGGTCAACATGTTCGTGGAACATCAGCAGAATTCTGACGAGAAGTCCACGAATATACTCATGAGAACCGTCATGGGCGAAGTGAAGGCCATGGATTTAACCGGCAGGTGCAGGGGAATGTACCGTGTATCTCGCGGTTACGATAACCGTCCGGTACTGTATGCGGTATATAACCACGACCTGTACCTCATCAACCATGACAATACCTATAACTGGATTGCCAGAATCCCTTCTACGGGTACGGAATGCCACATGACGGAAACCGGCGGTTACGGTTCGGCTCATCCTCATCTGATTATCGTGGACGGTACTTCGGTATACGCCGTAAATACCGGTCTTTCTATCGGCGACCAGCAGATGGACTTCAAGTCTATCAAGCTGCCTAAGAGGGTCAATTCCGAACTTTCAATCAACCCGACACACTGTGCGTACCTTTACGGCTATCTCGTGGTCAACGACGCCGGTACCGACGCGTTCTATACTTCCTATCAGTACCCGTTCGAAATTTCGAATTCAGAACCAGAATCGTTCTATACCGACAGAGAGAACTTCGTTACATGGTGGATGACGCTATCTGACGACGTGAAGCAGCAGTACAAGAACGGCGAAATACAGGATAACTACTATACACAGTGGAAACAGTTCATCGACGGTACGGCAGACGACACGCCTGAAGTCAACGACCTGTTCAGGGTAGATACGGTAGAGTTCGCCAAGTACGGTTTCATTACCTATTCCGAATGGTGCCCTGACAATACAATCGCCCTCTGTTCTAACGGTTCTAAATTATATACTTTCGGCGAACGTTCCTGGCAGGTGTTCAGCTACAACGACGACCAGAACAACCCGTTCACCTCGCCTGACAACGCGGCAGGTAATATCGGTATCAAGGCGCCTAACTCGCTCGCCATGCTCGGGAATACCGTGTTATGGCTCGGTTCTTCGGATATCGGCGACAACGGCGTGTTCATGATTTCAGATACGAAGATTGAGAGAATTTCAACACAGGACATCGAACGCGAGATTACACAGGTCGTAAACCCGGAGAACGCGTATTCTTCTATCTGGCAGGAACACCAGCACGTATTCTATTCAATCACGTTCGAGGATTCCAAGAAGACGTTCGTATACGACGTCACCGAGAACGCATGGCATTACCGCGCATCTTACGACGACAACAACCATCTGACGTTCTGGCGCTATAACCATGCCACTTTCGCATACGGCAAGATTTACGTAGGAACCGACAACGCGGTTGCCTATATGGACGAGAACAAGTATACCGAACACGACGAACGCGTAATCTACAAGATGAGGCGCGGCGGAGTACTTACTTCCAACGATTGCCCGTTCTATATAGATTCAGCCGAACTTATAATCAACAACGGCCAGCATTCGTTCAACGACCAGTACGGCAACCTCGAACTCAACCCCAGAATCTCCATACGCTATTCCTGGGACGGTTCTAACTGGTCGGACTACGAAGACTACTATCTCGGAAAGATAGGCCGTTACGACTACTCTACGACAATCTGGCACATGGGCATGGGCAAGTATTTCACCCTTGAAATATCCTCTACGGAACCGGTACCGATTGCCATCGAGAATCTGAAAGTTTCGTACAGCCCCTGTTCTAACTTTATCTAGGAGTCATTATGAACAATATCGACATAAAGATAGTCAGATATGACGAGAGCAACAAGAACATAGAGGCCCTCAAGGGACAGTACGGACAGCTCGGAAAGAAGGACGCGACATTCACGGTAATCAAGAACCTACTTGTAGTCAATTTACTCGACGGCGCGAAATACGACGGGGTAAAGTTGCCCGAATGCTACGACGGCTTCATACAGTGTTCTAACGGCTCCAGGATTCAGGTCAAGGACAGCACTTTGACCTGTTCTTTGCCGTCCGACGTAAACGGTTTCGGCATCTTCGTCCTGAAGAAATGGAACTGACAAATCTAATTATTCTGTATATTTAAGAATTTAAGGAGGAATTATGGCTCCACTTATTGCAGCCGCAATTATCGGCGCAGGCGCCTCCCTGGCAAGTTCTGGCATTTCTGCCTATTCGAACTACAAGTCTCAGCAGGCGCAGATGGAAGCCCGCGAGAAGGCGGCAAAGGAACTCAAGGCCCAGGGTCAGATTACTGACGCAGAGTACAATAACATTATAAGCCAGATTAAACAGTATTACGATACTCGCGGTTCGCTCGGTACACAGTCCGACGTGAACGCATACAAGGAGGCGATTGAGAAATACAATCCTTCCGATTACGCATACAAGCCTGGCGAATTCACTTGGGACCAGTCTCATTCCAAGGAAGATTATCTGAATCCGTATTACGGGCGTATCATCGGCGATACGGCGAATCAGATTCAGCATACCGCGGCCGGCGCCGGACTAGGACGAGGAACGGGTGCGGCATTGAACATCGCAAAGGGAGTTTCCGAGAAATCCGACGAACTCTACCGTACGGCGTTGCAGGACTACAATACAGACCGTACTTTCGAATACCAGAAGTACGCCGACGCAATCAGGAATAACCAGAACTACCTTGACGCTCTCCGCCAGGGCAACGAATACAAGATCGGTCTCCAGGGCAATCTCGCACAGGATTACTACAATACGCAGGATTCCAGGATGTCCGACGTTCTCAAGGCCCAACAGGACAGACTCAATGCACAGCAGACATACGCCAACGCGATTTCTGGACTTTATTAAGGAGAAACTATGGGTGTTTATTCAAGCAATACATACAATCCGCTCGGTTCTATCCAGGCAGCATTGAACAACGTAAACGAACGTAACCGTATCAAGAACGAATACTGGAAGCGCAAGGGAGAAATCTGGTCCAACTTCGCCAACCAGATGGGAAAGATCGGAGGCCGACTGGTCGACGGTCTTACAGCATATTCTGAAAGTAACGACCCGAACAGCGCCGAAGCAAGGCTCGCCGCACTTGAAGAAGAACTCAAGGAAGCAGAGGAAGCTGAAAGAATCCAGGCTATCCAGGACAAGTACAACGAACAGGTCGCACAGAGACAGGCTATGGACGAATATCTCAAGAACAGCCCTGAAGCCCTTGCAAACCAGTATGCTGAAGCGATGAAGGGTTACCGTCCGAATTTCGGCGGATATAACTACAACCAGTTCCAGGGCGGAGTATATCCGGAACAGGAAATACAAGATTTCTATCGTAGGGGGATTTAATGCCTAGAAG
>Ga0310691_10007031_pt1 | contig 11844 bp, 17 predicted proteins | sample 176DNAGHGlowgp2_FD_203887 | JGI IMG/M metagenome (GOLD analysis project Ga0310691, IMG submission 203887) | Sheep rumen microbial communities from Palmerston North, Manawatu-Wanganui, New Zealand - 1766 DNA GHGlow gp2 (v2) (version 2) | ecosystem: Host-associated > Mammals > Digestive system >... | reverse complement strand
GTTATTGCCCTACCAGCTAACGTTAAAGTTACTGTTGAAGACGGAAACTTTACAACAGTTGAAGGACCTAAGGGTAAATTAAGCTTTAAGTTCAATAGTGAAATGCAAATCAATGTCTCTTCTACTGAAGTATCAGTTGTAAGACCTGATGATTCAAAAGAAAGTAGAACAATCCATGGTACTACTAGAGCACTTCTACATAACATGGTTGTTGGTGTTTCTGAAGGTTTCACTAAAAAGCTAGAAATTAATGGTGTTGGTTACCGTGCACAAGTACAAGGATCAAAACTAATTGTAAATGCAGGTTACTCTAACCCAGTTGAAATGATAATTCCTGAAGGAATTAAAGTTGAATGTCCAAAACCTGTAGAAATCAATATCTCAGGTGCTGATAAGCAAGCTGTTGGTGAATTTGCGGCAAATATTCGTGCTGTACGTGGACCAGAACCTTACAAAGGTAAAGGTATTAAGTACTCTACTGAAACTATTCGTCGTAAAGAAGGTAAAACAGCTAAGAAGTAATATAAGGAAAATGAAAGGAGCATATTGCAATGATTAATAAGAAATCAAGCAATGAAATGCGAAAGATTAGACATAGTCGTATTCGCAAAAATATTTCAGGAACTGCTAGTCGTCCAAGATTATGTGTATTCCGTTCAAACAAGAATATTTATGCACAAATCATTGATGATGAAAAGCAAACTACAATTATAAGTGCTTCTACATTAGATTCTGAGATCACTGTAGAAAACGGTGGAAATGTTGATGCAGCAACAGCTGTTGGAAAACTAATCGCTGAAAGAGCATTAGCTAAAAACATTACAACTGTTGTATTTGATCGTGGTGGATATATCTATCATGGTAAGGTAAAAGCATTAGCTGAGGCTGCAAGAGCTGCAGGATTACAATTCTAAGGAGGAAGCTTAATATGCGTGAAAATAAACCAGAAAAGAAAGAAAATGAATATATTGAACGTGTAGTTCATATTGGAAGAATCACTAAGGTTGTTAAGGGTGGTAGAAGATTTAGATTCTCTGCTTTAGTAATTATTGGTGATGGTAAAGGTAAAATCGGTTTTGGTACTGGTAAAGCTGCCGAAGTACCTGATGCAATTAAAAAGGCTACAGAAAATGCTAGAAAGTCATTATTCACAGTTTCAACTCTAGGAACTACAATTCCTCATGAAGTTATCGGTGAATATGGTGCTGGTAAGATTGTATTAAAGCCTGCTTCAGAAGGTACAGGAGTTATCGCTGGTGGTCCAGTTCGTGCCGTACTAGAAGTTGCTGGTATTAGCGACATTCTATCTAAATCATTAGGTTCAAACACACCTATCAACATGGTGCGTGCTACAGTTAGTGGATTAAAACAATTAAGAACAGCTGAAGAAGTTGCAGCTACACGTGGAATTGATATTGCGAGGTTAGGATAATATGAAAACAATTGAAATTACATTAGTTAAAAGTTTAATTGGCAGAAAGCCAAATCAAATCGCAACTGCAAAAGCTCTAGGCTTAACAAAAATTAATCAAACTGTAGAAAAAGAAGCAAATGAAGCCATTTTAGGAATGGTAAACACAATCAAACACTTAGTTAAAGTAACAGAAAAATAATAAGGAGGTATTTTGACTATGCTAAATGAATTAAAACCAGTTGCTGGTGCAAGACATTCTAGAAAAAGAATAGGCCGTGGTACTGGAAGCGGACACGGAAAAACTGCTGGCAAAGGTAATAAGGGACAAAATGCACGTTCTGGCGGTGGAGTTAGACCTGGTTTCGAAGGTGGTCAAATTCCTCTATTCCAACGTTTACCTAAGCGTGGATTCCAAAATATCAACCGTAAGGAATATGCAATCGTTAATTTATGTGATTTAAACGTATTTGATAATGGAACTGTTGTAACTCCAGATCTATTAATCGATGCAAAAATAATTAAAGATATTAAGTCAGGTGTTAAAATTTTAGGTTGTGGAACACTTGAAAAGAAGTTAACAATCAAAGCACACAAATTTTCAGCATCTGCAAGCGAGGAGATTAAAAAGGCAGGCGGAACTGCAGAGGTGATCTAAATTGCTAAACAAGCTTAAGTTAATTTTGAATAACGGAAAGATTATGAGACGTATTCTAATTACTGTCTTATTAATCTTTGTGTTTAAAATTGTAACTTATATTCCAATCCCATTACTAGAAACAACTACAATTGATAATGTAATGAAGAATGGAGGATTCCTATCATTCTTAAATGCTTTCTCTGGTAATGCCTTAGGTAACTATTCAATCGCTGCACTTGGTATATCACCATACATCACAGCTTCGATTGTTATTCAAATGTTACAAATGGATATCGTCCCTGCGTTTAAGCGTTGGGGTGAAGAAGGCGAAGCAGGAAGAGCTAAGATTAATCAAGCAACAAGATATGTTGCTATTGCTCTAGCATTCCTACAAGCATTAATGATTTTGGTTGGTTTATCAGCTAATGCTGAAAACATAGTAAAATACGGAATTGGAATACCAAAAGCTGCAGCAATTCTATTCATGGCTATCATGATAACTGCTGGATCAGCATTTGTAATGTGGTTAGCTGATTTAATTACTCGTTTTGGAGTAGGTAATGGTTCTTCAATTATAATCACTGCAGGTATCATTACTTCACTTCCATCAGCTGTTAGTGCGCTTTGGCAACAAAAAGTAGTAGAGGCAACAGGATCATATGATTATGTTGTATTTGGTGTTGTAGTGTTCTTATATTTAGCAATACTTGTTGGTGTTGTATTTATGGAAAAAGCTGTTAGAAAAATTCCAACTCAATACGCTAATAGACAAGGCAAGAATGACTCACATATTCCTATTAAGTTAAATACTGCAGGAGTTATGCCAGTTATCTTCGCATCAACTATTTTAAGTATTCCAGCAACTATTATGGGTTTTGCTGGCGTAGATGAAGAAACAACTTCAGGTTTCTGGCTAACACAAATATTTACATACACAAAGCCACTTGGATTCGCTATATACATATTTTTAATATTAATTTTCTCATTCTTCTATACATTCATTACTGTAAAACCAGATGAGATTGCAGATGATTTACAAAAATCAAATGCTTTTATTCCAGGTATAAGACCAGGGGAAGACACACAAAACTTTATTGCTAGAGTACTATTTAAAGTAACATTTATTGGTGCAATATATTTAGCTTTATTAGCTGCTGCTCCAATCATTTCAAGTATAGTATTCAAATTACCACAACAAGTATCAATCGGTGGTACAAGTATACTAATCATTGTTGGAGTTGCTATTGAAACAGCTAAGCAACTAGAAACTGAAGCAAGTGAAAAAGCATTTAAAGGATTTATGTAGGGTGATAAAATGAAAAAAATGTTAATTATGGGCCCACCAGGAGCTGGTAAGGGAACACAAGCGGAAAAGATTGTTGAATACTTTAAAATTCCTCATATTTCAACTGGGGATATGTTTAGAGCAGCAATTCATGATAAAACAGAAATTGGTTTATTAGCTAAATCTTATATTGATGCTGGTAATCTAGTTCCTGATGAAGTAACTGTTGGTATTGTTAAAGAGCGTTTAGCAAAAGATGATTGTAAAGGTGGATTCCTTCTTGATGGTTTTCCAAGAGACATTCATCAAGCAGAAATGTTTAAAGATATGCTAAAAGAACTTAATATATCAATAGATTTAGTATTAAATATCGATGTTAATCATGAAAAATTGATTAATCGTATTATTGGAAGAAGAATTTGCCCAGATTGTGGTAGAACATATCACATTAAGTACAATAAACCTCTTAAAGAAGACATTTGTGACGATTGTGGAGCAAATCTAATCCAAAGAAAAGATGACAATGTTGAAACTGTAAAAAATAGACTAGAAGTGTATAATCACCTTACAGAACCAGTAATTAATTTCTATAAGGATTTAGTAGTTAATATAGATGGGGATAGAGATGTCGATGTAATATTTGAAGACATCAAGAAAGTGATTGGTGATTAATATGATTACAATCAAATCAGCAAGAGAAATAGAATGTATGAGAGAAGCAGGTAGAATAGTTGCATTAACTCATCAAGAGTTACAAAAACATCTAAAACCTGGTATCTCAACACTTGAGCTTGATGAAATTGCTGAAAAAACAATTAGATCTTACGGCGCTACTCCATCATTTAAGGGTTATGGTGGATTCCCAGGAACTATTTGTGCATCTGTTAATGAAGTAGTTGTACATGGAATTCCTAAGAAAAATATAATTCTTCACGATGGAGATATTATCGCGCTAGATATAGGTGCATGCTATAAAGGTTACCATGGTGACTCTGCATGGAGCTATGGTGTAGGTAATATTAGTGCTGAAGCTAAACAATTATTAGAAGTTACAGAAAAGGCTTTATTCGCAGGTTTATCAATGGTAAAGCCTGGTAATAGATTAACAGATATTTCTCATGCAGTAGAAGAATATGTTAAACCATATGGATATGGAATAGTTGAAGATTATACGGGTCATGGTGTAGGTAGTCACTTACATGAAGATCCAATGATTCCAAACTATGGTCCTGCTGGTTACGGTCCTGTATTAAAAAAAGGAATGACTATTGCTGTAGAACCAATGATTAATCTAGGGACAAAGAGAGTAAAAGTTTTAAAAGACAATTGGACAGCTGTGACATTAGATAAGAAAAAGAGTGCTCACTTCGAGCATACAGTTCTTATTACAGAAGATGGATACGAAATTTTAACTACTCTTAATAAGGAGGAAAAGTAAATTTAAGTATGGCAAAAGAAGACTTAATTGAATTAGAAGCAAAGGTAATTGAAGTATTGCCTAGTACAAAATTTATAGTAGAACTTGAGAATGGTCATCAAGTCGTTGCCCACGTTTCTGGTAAAATCCGCCTAAATAATATACGCATTTTACCAGGTGACAGAGTTAAGGTTGAATTATCACCTTATGATTTAACACGTGGAAGAATATCGTATCGTTTTAAATAAAAAAGGTTATTTACTCATAAGGAGGAAAAATTTTATGAAAGTTAAACCATCAGTTAAACCTATCTGCGATAAATGTAAAGTTATCAAAAGAAAAGGTAAAGTAATGATTATTTGTGAAAATCCAAAGCACAAACAAAAACAAGGCTAGAATATAGGAGGTCAATAATTATATGGCACGTGTTTTAGGAATTGATATTCCAAATGAAAAAAGAATTGTAATTTCATTACAATATATTTATGGTATCGGTCCAACTACAGCAAAGAATATTTTAGCTGCTGCAGGAGTTAGTGAAGATACAAGAACTAAAAATTTAAGTGAAGACGAATTAAATAAGATTCGTACAGAAGCTTCTAAATATCAAACAGAAGGTGATCTTCGTAGAGAAGTTGCCCTAAACATTAAGAGATTAATGGAAATTGGAAGCTATAGAGGTATGCGTCATCGTAAGGGTCTACCTGTAAGAGGACAAAATACTAGAAATAATGCTAGAACTCGTAAGGGACCAGCAAGAAGCAATGGAAAGGCTAAGAAATAGGAGGGTAATTCACAATGGCAGGTAAAAAAGTAATTCGTAAACGTCGTGTGAAAAGAAACGTTCCAGTTGGAATTGCTCACATTCACTCAACTTTCAATAATACAATTGTATTAATTTCAGACCCAGCAGGAAATGCTATCGCATGGAGCAGTGCTGGAGCTCTAGGATATAAGGGTAGTAGAAAATCTACACCATTCGCAGCACAAATGGCTGCAGAAGCAGCTGCTAAATCAGCAATTGATCAAGGTGTTCAAAAGGTAGAAGTTAACGTAAAAGGACCTGGACAAGGTAGAGAAGCAGCAATTAGATCACTTCAAGCTGCTGGACTTGACATCGTTTCTATCAAAGATGTTACACCAATTCCACATAATGGATGCCGTCCACCTAAACGTCCTCGTGGATAATAGTTGGACATATTAAAAAAATTGTAAGTTAATAAGGAGGCTGCAAAATTGAAAGATTTAAAGTTTGAAAAACCAAAGGCTACAATTCAAGAAGAATCAAACGGAAGCTATGGCAAATTCGTTATTTCTCCACTTGACAGAGGATACGGTCTTACACTAGGAAATGCTATTAGAAGAGTATTATTATCATCTCTTCCAGGTACAGCAATTGTTAATGTAAGAATTGAAGGAGTTCAACATGAATTCTCAACTATCCCTGGTGTTGTTGAAGATGTAATGACAATCGTACTAAATCTTAAGAAGATTGTTTTGAAGGCTGATACATCTGACCCTAAGTTTGTTACAACCCTAGAAATACACCATGGCGAAGGAGAAGTTACAGCAGCAGATTTAGGATGTAATTCTGAAGTAGAAGTTATCAATCCTGAACAACATATTGCAACAGTATGTGAAGGTGGTCATTTAGATATGTACTTTACAGTTGCTAATGGTACAGGATATGTTGGAGCAGTTAAGAATAAGAATTATGATAACTCAATCGGTGTAATCGCAATTGATGCATTATATGCTCCAATTATTAATTGTAAATATACAGTTGATAAGACAAGAGTAGATGACAGCTCAGATTATGATAAGCTTACTATTGAAGTAACTACTAATGGTTCAATCGACGCTAAAGAAGCTATCGCAATTGCTTCTAAGATGATGATTGATCATTTAAATGTTATCGTTGAATTAAGCTCAAAGGCTATGAATACTGATTATATGATTGAACATGAAGAAGATTCTAGCAATAAACGTTTAGAAAAGATGACTATTGATGATCTAGAATTATCAGTAAGATCTTATAACTGTTTAAAGAGAGCAGGTATCAATACTGTTTTAGAATTAGCTAGTAAGACAGAAGAAGACATGATGAAGGTTCGTAACCTAGGAAGAAAGTCTTTAAAAGAAGTTAAAGAAAAATTAGAGAGCTTAGAATTAAGCCTAAATAAGGATTAATTTGAAAAGGAGGACATAATAATGGCTGGGTACAGAAGATTAGGACGTACAAGCGACCAAAGAAAGGCTTTATTAAGAGATTTAGTAACAGACTTAATTATTAATGGTCGTATTGAAACAACTGAAATGAAAGCTAAAGAATTACGTAAATTAGCAGATAAAATGGTTACTCTTGGAAAGAAAAATACTCTTGCTTCAAGAAGACAAGCTGCTCAAGTAATTCGTTTTGAACAAGCTGATGAAAAGCAAAATGCTTTACAAAAGTTATTTAATGAAATTGCTCCAAAGTATGCAAATAGAAATGGCGGATATACTAGAATTTATAAGCTAGGAAAGCGTCAAGGCGATGCTGCTGAAATGGCAATCATTGAATTCGTTGACTAATAATAAATAAGGCACATCTTCGGATGTGCTTTTTTTAGAAAACATTTTCAAAATTATTAAAATAATTTTAGTGATATAATAATTATAGAAAGGATGCGAGATAATGGCAACTAAAGATTTAAGTGTTGGAAATCCTTGGAAAATAATCCTATTATTTTCATTACCAATGATTTTATCCGTAACACTACAACAAGTCTATAATTTAGCTGATTCTATGATTGCTGGACGTATCATAGGAAATGATGCTTTAGGAGCTATTAGTGCATCATATCCTATTACGATGATTTATCTAGGACTGGCTACAGGTTCAGGTGTAGGTACGGGAGTAGTAGTATCTAGGTTCTTTGGAATGAAAAAGATGAAAGAAGTAAAGACAGGTATTTATACATCAATTATTACTTTTGGACTTTTAGCAATATTACTTGCACTTATAGGCTCATTTATAGCTAGACCATTACTTAAAGCAACAAGCGTTGCTCCAAGTATTCTAGATGATGCTAGTACATATTTAATTTTCTATAGTGTAGGAATGGTATTCTTGTTCCTATACAATGTTACAACTTATATATTCCAAGCACTCGGTAATTCAAAAACTCCACTATTCTTTTTGATGTTTTCAACAGCTCTAAATATCATTTTAGATATTGTATTTGCAGTCAATCATATGGGTGTTTTTGGTATAGCTTTAGCTACATTCATAGCCCAAGGAATTGCCTCTGTTGCGGCATTATCTTGGCTTTTGATATCTCTAAGAAAAATAGAAAGCGAAAAGCCAGATATCTATTCATTTGCTTTAATAAAAAGCATATTATTAATAGCAATTCCATCAATGATTCAATCATCAATTGTTGCTATTGGTGGTGTTATTGTTCAAAGAGAAATTAATACTTATGGAGATGCCGTAACTACTGGTTATGGAGCAGCTTATAAGATTTGTTATATCATTATAAATATTTTATTCACAATGTCTAACGCCTTATCAAGTTATACATCTCAAAACATTGGGGCAGGAAGAATGGATAGAGTAAAACCTGGTTTAAGAGCAACATTTATAATGAATTTAATTATTGCTTTAGTATCTACTGCAATTTTTATTCCGTTATCTGGAATTTTAGTTAACCTATTCCTAGATAAGAATGCTCAAAATGTTTCAGGAGATTTAGATTATATTGTTAGTGTTGGATCTAAATTCTTAATTATTGTTTCATCATTCTATGTTCTTGCAGCTATTAAAATATCATTTGATGGTGTTTTAAAAGGCGCAGGTGATATGAGAGGCTTTATGATAGGTACATTTGTTGATTTATTCGCGAGAGTAGGATTCACATATTTACTATCTAGAACAATAGGTCTAGAAGGTATTTGGTGGTCTTGGCCAATAGGTTGGTTACTTGGTGGAGCACTCGTATTAGCATTCTACTTAATTGGTAGATGGAAAAAGATTAATGAAGGAGAACCTATTATATAAGATGTCTATTAGACATCTTTTTTCTTTATATATTTAATAAAATATAGTATAATAGATATGTTAAGGGGTTGATTTTATGATTAGTGTAAAAGACGTACATTTTTCATATAATAAAGAGACACACGCTATTAGAGGCGTTTCTTTTGACATCCCTAAAGGTGAGTGGGTTAGTATAATAGGTCATAATGGTAGTGGTAAATCAACACTATCAAAACTATTAAACGGCTTAATAAGGGCAAATAAAGGCTCTATTTCAATAGATGGATTAGAAATAAATGATGATAATTTAAATGCTATAAGAAAAAAGGTTGGAATAGTATTTCAAAACCCAGATAATCAGTTCATTGGTGTTACAGTAAAACATGATATTGCTTTTGGATTAGAGAATAGACAAATAGAAAGAAGCAAGATGAACGAACTAATAGATGAATATTCTAAGAAAGTTGAAATGGAAAAATTCTTAAGTGCTGAACCATCTAAATTATCTGGTGGACAGAAACAAAGAGTTGCTATTGCAGGTGTTTTAGCTACTAATCCAGAAATAATAATATTTGATGAAGCTACATCAATGCTTGATCCAGAAGGTGTAAATGATATAACTAGTTTAATTGAATCTTTAAAAGGTGAAAAAACTATAATAACAATTACTCATGATCTTGATCTAGCAAAGAAAAGCGATAGAGTACTAGTTTTAAATGAAGGACATCTAGTTAGTGATGATACGCCAGATGAAACATTTAAAAAGATAGATTTACTTAAAGAAGCTAAACTTGATATACCATTTAACCTAAAGGTATATAATGAAGCTTTAACTAACGAAAAAATTAATAATAAGAAGGAGTTGATGGATGTATTATGGGAATTAAGTTTGAAAAAGTAACACATACATTCAGAAATCCTGATGGAAGATCTAAATTTATTGCTATGGAAGATATAGATTTAAATATTGAATCTAAAAATGAATTCATTGCTGTATGTGGTCATACAGGTAGCGGTAAATCTACATTAATCCAACATATGAATGCTCTACTTTTTCCTACGACAGGAAAACTAGAAATATTTGATAGAATAATTAAGCCAAAGAAAAATAGAAAGCTTAATGAGATTAGAAAGAGAGTTGGATTAGTATTCCAATTTCCTGAATATCAATTATTTGATGAAACAGTATTAAAGGATGTTATGTTTGGTCCTATTAATTTTGGACTTAAAAAAGAAGAAGCAAAAGAAAAAGCTATAAAGGCTTTAGAAATGGTTGATTTTGACCCTAAATTATATAATCAATCACCATTTAGATTATCAGGCGGTCAAATGAAAAAAGCCTCAATTGCGGGAATTCTAGCACTTGAGCCTGAAATAATAATTCTTGATGAACCTACTAGAGGACTAGATCCAAAATCTAGTTTAGAGGTTATGGAATTATTTGATAAGATTCATAAAGAAACTAATAAAACAATAATTATTATTACTCATGATATGGATATTGTAAGTAAATATGCTAAAAGAGTAGTAGTATTAAATGAAGGTAAGATAGTATTTGATGGGCCAAAGGATAAATTATTTATTGATCCTAACTTTGATACTTTCCACCTTGACTATCCAGCAAGTATGAAACTTGCTAAAGAAATAAATAAGAAGCTTAATTTAAATATTAAAGAAGATGTATTTACATTGGAGGACTTAATACTTGAATTAGAAAGGAAATAAGAATGGATAATATTATAATTGGACAATACATTCCAGGTAAAAGTATAATACATAGATTAGACCCTAGAATGAAAATTTCCATTTTAATAATTATGATAGTGGCTTTATTTGTTGCACATACAATAATTGAAGAAGCCATTCTTTTAGTATTCATTTTATTTCTAATTATTACTTCTAGAATACCTATCTTAAAGGTTTTAAAAGGATTAAAGGCCATACTATTTTTAGTATGCTTTACCGCAATACTTCAGTTAGGTAACGTAAGAACGGGCGAATTTGTTGTTAAAGATATATTTATGTATATGTCTATATATAACTTACTTATAGCAATTGCTCTAATATTTATCTATTTCTTCACAAGGAAATTTATACCGTTTAGATTCATATATTTGCTTTTGTTATGCGCTTTATCGTTTGTTTTACAATATTATTTTACTACTGGACCATTATTATTTAAGTATGAAATAAGTTTTACAAATGATGGTTTAATTAGAGTAGGTTTTATCGTACTTAGATTACTTAATTTAGTATTATTATCAAGCTTACTTACATTTACTACATCACCTATGGATTTAAAAAATGGACTAGAAAGTTTAATGAAACCACTTAAAATTATAAAAGTTCCTGTAGGTGAAATAGCTATGATGATATCTTTAGTTCTTAGATTTATACCTACATTACTTGAAGAAACAAGCAAGATAATAAAAGCACAAGCATCACGTGGAGCTGATTTTAATGAAGCTACATTTAGGCAAAAGATGAAACAAATAATATCGTTACTTGTTCCTATGTTTGTTGTTTCCTTTAAGCGTGCAGACGATTTAGCAAATGCTATGGAATCAAGAGGATATGTAATAGGAGAAAAAAGAACATCAATTGATGTTATGAAGTTAACATTTAAAGACTATTATGCTTTATTCTTAATTTTAATATTATTGACATTTATAATTATGGGTGCTGTATGTCATGTAGATATTTGGAGTGTATATAAATGCGTATTAAATTAACACTTTCATATGATGGTACTAATTATTATGGTTATCAGCACCAACCAGGACATATAACTATTCAAGATACTTTTGAAGATGCTTTAGAAGTTATATGTAAAGAAAGAATTAAAACTGTCGCTTCAGGTAGAACTGATGGACATGTTCATGCTTTAGGACAAGTCCTACATTTTGACACATCCATTAATATGAAAGAAAGTAATTGGATGCGTGCATTAAATTCATTACTTCCTTTAGATATTAGAGTAGTAAATGTAGAATTTGTAGATGATGATTTTCATGCTAGATTTAGCGCAGTAAAAAAAGAATACAGATATTACATTAAGTTAGGTGAATAT
>Ga0310691_10007030_pt1 | contig 11844 bp, 6 predicted proteins | sample 176DNAGHGlowgp2_FD_203887 | JGI IMG/M metagenome (GOLD analysis project Ga0310691, IMG submission 203887) | Sheep rumen microbial communities from Palmerston North, Manawatu-Wanganui, New Zealand - 1766 DNA GHGlow gp2 (v2) (version 2) | ecosystem: Host-associated > Mammals > Digestive system >... | reverse complement strand
CCGACCTTGTCAACCTGATGGGTGGGCGTGAAGCCTTTGTGAAGAATCTCGACCAGACCTTTGACGAGTGGCTGGGTACCGAGCGTTACAACTTCTACCACCAGTTGCCTGACCAGACAGGTAATGTCGGGCAATTCACCATGGGCAATGAACCCTCAATGCACATCCCCTACCTCTACAACTATGCCGGGCAGCCCTGGAAGACGCAGAAGCGCGTGCGCGAACTTGTGCACCAATGGTTCCGTAACGACCTGATGGGCATGCCAGGCGATGAAGACGGCGGTGGCCTGTCGGGATTTGTGGTGTTCTCGATGATGGGATTCTATCCCGTGACACCAGGCTTGCCTGTTTACAACCTGGGTAGTCCTTTCTTCAACGACATCCGCATCAGCCTCGCTGGGGGTAAAGTTCTGAATATCCAGGCACCCTCGGCCAGCGAACAAGCCAAGTATATCATGAGCGCAACCATCAACGGGCAACCATGCAATCGTCCGTGGTTCAATCATGAAGACATACAAAACGGCGGTACCATCATGCTCAACATGAGCAGCCGCCACACCGACTGGGGAAGCGACATTGGCGCTATGCCTCCATCGGCCCTCCCTTATCCACATCATTAAACCGCTATTAACCCATGAGATATTGGAAGATTGTTATAATCATCACTCTAATGACAACTGTGCTTCAAGTCAGTGCCTTCAATGTGCAGTGGACCAGCAGCACGGTTCAGTCACCGTGGCAGACTAATCATGATATCACCATCACCGACTTCGAACAAGACGATGTCAACGATGTGATTGTCACACACTACAAGGAGCAACAGATGTTGGGATTCGGCGGCTGCTTTGGCGAACTCGGCTGGGATGCGCTGCAACTGTTGGATAGCAGCACGCGTCAGGCTGTTTTAGACCAACTGTTCCACCCCACCGATGGTGTGTGCTTCACCTACTGCCGCACCCCCATTGGAGCCAATGACTTTGCCCGCGACTACTATAGCCTCAATGATCATGCAGGCGACTTCAAGATGCGTCACTTCAGCATCGACCGCGACCGCACAGGCCTGATTCCCTACATCAAGGCTGCCTTGAGCGTCAATCCCAATCTACAGTTGTGGGCATGTCCCTGGACGCCGCCCACATGGATGAAAACCAACGGTCACTATGCCACCAAGGCTGGACAAGGTAATGGTTATCCCGGCCCTGACATGACCCATGGGCAAGACCAGTTTATCCTCAAGAAGAAATACTTGCAGGCCTATGCCACCTACTTCTCACGCTATCTCACGGCCTACAAGCAAGAGGGCATCAACATCAACATGATCATGTTCCAGAACGAGCCCTACACCATCAACATCTGGCCCAATTGCTCGTGGTCGCCACAAGGCACTGCACTATTCATCGGTAAGTACTTGGGACCCAAACTCAAGAAGGACCATCCCGGTGTACAAATCTGGCACGGCACCATGAATACCGACCGACTGGACGAGGTGTTGCAGGTGGTCAAAGACCCCATTGCAGGAAGATACATCAGTGGTGCCGGCTTCCAGTGGGAGGGCAAAGATATTGTCGCACCCATGCGACGTCAGTTCCCACTCATGCCATTGATGTGCACTGAGAATGAGTGCGGAAGCGGAACCAACGACTGGGCTGCAGCCGAACACACCTTCGATATGGTCAAGAACTACATTGACAACGGCATCAATACTTACATGTACTTCAACATGGTGCTGCGTGACAAGGGCACCAGTTCGTGGGGATGGGATCAGAACACGCTGGTGGTCGTCAACTCTAACGACCGCACCGTCACCTACACGCCTGAGTTCTACCTGATGAAGCACCTCAGCCACTATATCAAGCCTGGTGCTTATAAACTCAAAACCATGGGCCAAGACGAGACCATGCTGGCCTTCCGCAACCCTGACGGCACAACCATCGTGTTTGTTGCCAACAAACACAATCATGAGCGCCACATGAAGATTGCCGTTGACTGCCAGGTGCTACACATGACCTTGCAACCCAAATCGTTTAACACATTTCTTATCCAATAGACATGCGCAAACAATCCATTATCATCCTTACACTCCTGGCCACTGTTGCACAAACACTGGGCGCACTCGACTGGTATAGTTCATCACCAGGCGACTGCTGGCACCGCGAGAAAGCAGTCAAGTGGTCACAGAGCCCACAAGCGCAAGCGATCACGATCTCGACACAACACGCGCAACAGATTGATGGTCTGGGAGGCACCTTCAACGAGTTGGGCTGGGATGCGCTGTGCTGCCTCGATGAGTCACAGCGACAAGAAGTGATGCGCCAACTGTTTGCACCCAGCGAGTGCAATTTCACCTACTGCCGTCTGCCCATCGGAGCCAGTGACTTTGCGATGAACTACTATTCGCTCAACGACGTTGCCGATGACTACGAGATGGTTAACTTCAGCATCGCGCGTGACCGGCACATCCTGTTGCGCTATGTCAAAGCCGCACAGCAGTTCCAGCCAACGCTCAAGTTCTGGGCCTCGCCCTGGAGCCCACCGGCATGGATGAAGGTCAGCAACCACTATGCCGGCTGCTACGACAACGACAAGCCCAACCACAACGGCATGCCACGCGCGCTGGAGCAAGAACTACCCACCACGGGCATCAAGATGATGAATGGTGTGCTCAATGCCTATGCCCTCTACTTTGCCAAGTATGTCCAGGCATACACTGCCGAGGGTGTGCCCATCGAGGCCATCTGCATCCAGAATGAGCCATGCTCGACTCAGAAGTACGCCAGTTGCACCTGGCGACCCGAGGATATGGCCTACTTTGTGGGCAACTTCCTGGGCCCGCGCTTTGAGCACGACGGCATCAAGACCGACATCTACTTTGGCACGATCAACCGCGACAATCCTGCCTTCACACGCGTGGCCCTTGATGACCCCAAGGCCAAGAAGTACTGGCGAGGCGTTGGATTCCAGTGGGACGGCAAGGGAGCCATCCCCTATATCAACAAGGAGTATCCTCACCTCAAGATGATGCACACCGAGGCCGAGTGCGGCAACGGCAGCAACGACTGGGGTGCAGCCGAGCACACCTGGTGGCAGATGAGCCATTATCTGCGCAACGGGGCCGTGGTGTTCAGTTACTGGAACATGGTGCTTGACCAACATGGAACTAGTCCCTGGGGATGGAAGCAAAACTCGCTCATCACTATCGACACCGAGCAAAAGACAGTGACCTATCATCCTGAGTTCTACCTGATGAAACACCTGTGCCATAGTGTGAAACCCGGGGCTTATCGCCTGGTCACGCCCGAGGGTAATGAGCAGATACTTGCCTTTGAAAATCCCGACGGCCAAGTGACAGTGTTGCTCGTCAACCGCACCGACCAGGCACAGACATTGTCACTCAACTGGCAAGGTCGCTACCTGAACCTGCAACTCAAAGCACATTCGTTTAACACCATAATACTCTGACAATGACAAAACTCCGTCATATATTGCTAGGATGCACAGCCACGTTGTCTCTGCTGGCTGGTGCCCAGGCCAGTGATCACCCATTATTTCGTGACATGAATGCACCGATGCATGAGCGCATCATGGACCTGCTGGGTCGCATGACGCTTGAAGAGAAGGTATCGCTCATGACACACAATGCTCCAGCCATACCCCGACTGGGCATCGACAAGTACTATCACGGCAACGAGGCACTGCATGGCATTGTCCGCCCGGGCAAGTTCACAGTCTTCCCCCAAGCCATCGGCTTGGCTGCCACTTGGAATCCGTCGCTGCTGCACCGTGTCACCACTGCTATCAGCGACGAGGCACGAGGCAAGTGGAACTACTACGAGCAAGGAAAGAAGCAGCACGACGGCTCGAGCGATCTGCTCACCTTCTGGTCACCCACCATCAACATGGCACGCGACCCACGCTGGGGCCGCACACCCGAGACCTATGGTGAAGATCCCTTCCTGACCGGCAAGTTGGGGTGCGCCTTCGTGCGCGGCCTGCAAGGTGACGACCCGCGATACATCAAGGTTGTGTCGACCACCAAGCACTTTGCCGCCAACAACGAGGAACACAACCGCGCCAGTTGCAATGCCATCATCAGCGAGCGTGACCTGCGCGAATATTACCTGCCAGCATTTGAGCGTTGCGTCATCGAGGGCAAGGTGCAAAGTGTGATGAGTGCCTACAATGCCGTCAACAATGTGCCCTGCACGGTCAATGCCTACCTGCTGCAGAAGGTGCTGCGCCACGACTGGGGTTTTCAGGGCTATGTGGTGAGCGACTGCAGCGCACCGCAGTGGATGGTGACCCAACACAAGTTTGTGCGTGACTATGAGACTGCCGCTGTGCTGGCCATCAAGGCTGGGTTGGATCTGGAGTGCGCACACGATGTCTATTGTGAGCCATTGCTTGATGCCTACCACCACTATCGTGTCAACGATGCCGACATCGACTCGGCAGCCTACCATATCTTGCGTGGACGCTTCAAACTAGGATTGTTTGATGACCCGAGTTTAAACCCCTACAACCGCATCAGCCCCGATGTGGTGGGCTGCAAGGAGCATCAGCAGCTGGCACTTGAGGTGGCGCGACAGAGCCTTGTCCTGCTCAAGAACCAGAATAATATGCTGCCTCTCAACCCAAAGAAGATCAAGAAACTAGGTGTTGTTGGCCTCAATGCGGCCCGTTGCGAGTTTGGTGACTACAGCGGTACACCCGTCAACGACCCTGTCACGGTGCTCGATGCCATTCGCGCACGGGTGGGCAACCAAGTGGAGGTGCTACACGCCCCCTGGGTGTCGATGGCCAACGGCTATGAACCCATCAACAAGAGTTTCTTCCCCGAAGGCATCAAGGCCGAATACTTCGACAACGCCAATCTGCAGGGTACGCCTCGCACGCGCGTTGAGGAGGAAATATACTATGACCCGGCTAGCCAACCACCCGACCCCATCCGCAGTTTTGCACCGATGTCGGCCCGCTGGACGGGTGACCTCTGCCCCACAGTGAGTGGTGACTATCGCATCACACTCAAGACCGATGACGGCTGCCGCATGTGGATTGACGGCCGCCAGGTCATTGACTCGTGGGTGTCGCGCCCGGCAGCCGAAGATCATGCCGAAGTCACCCTTGAGGCCGGCAAGAAGTATCACATCGTCATTGAATACTTTGACGGTGGTGGTGATGCCTTCGCACGACTCTACTGGCGTGCACCACAAGTCGATACACGCGACCGCATCGCCATGTATGGCGACGCCGGCCGTGTGGCCCGCGAGAGCGATGTCGTGGTGGCGGTGATGGGCATCGACAAGAGCATCGAGCGCGAGGGCCAAGACCGCTATACACTTGAGTTGCCTGCCGACCAACGTGAGTTCATCCAAGAAATCTATAAGATCAACCCGCGCACCGTTGTGGTGCTGGTAGCAGGCAGTTCGCTAGCCATCAACTGGATAGACGAGCACATCCCCGCCATCCTCGATGCCTGGTATCCAGGCGAGCAGGGTGGCAACGCTGTGGCCGAAGCACTCTTTGGTGACTATAATCCCGGAGGACGGTTGCCACTCACCTTCTACCGCTCGATGGACGACCTGCCGGCATTTGACGACTACTCGCTCACGAGCGGACCAGGTCGAACCTATCAATACTTCACAGGACGACCACTCTATGAGTTCGGATATGGTCTGAGTTACACGACATTCCGCTATAGCCGCTTGAACACGAGCGTTGTGGGCGATGAGGTGCGTGTGAGTTTTGACATCACCAACACCGGCAAGCGTGACGGCGACGAGGTGGCACAGGTCTATGTCCACTATCCCGAAACAGGTACCTACATGCCCATCAAGCAACTCAAGGGCTTTGAGCGCGTGAACATCGCCCGTGGCAAGAAACAGACCATCAATATCACCATCCCAACCAGCGAACTGCGTTACTGGGATGACAAGACGGGTGGCTTCGTGACACCACATGGTACCTACCAGATTATGGTGGGCAGTTCGTCCAGTCGCATCCACTTGCAGTCAAATATCACTCTATGATAGACTTCAAGCGTCACATAGTTACCTTGTTTGTGTTTATCCTTGTCGGCTCAGCCTTTGCTGCCGACAAGGATGGCCTCGTCTTCAACGACACTATCCACGACTTCGGCGAGATTTCGGTGCAGAGTGGCTACAACACCTGCCAGTTTGACTTTGTCAACACTAGCGACTCAACAATTTTCATTCTGGGTGCATTGTCATCATGCAACTGCACTACTGTCGACTATCCACGCGAGGCAATTAAACCGGGCAAGGGGGGAGTGATACGCATCACCTACGACACGGTGGGTCGTCCGCCAGGTCCTTTTGACCGTACCGTCCTGCTCATCCTCAGTGGCGAGCGGCCTCCTGTCCGTCTGCGCTATCGTGGCACCGCCACCGCCGCTCCAAGCCTCAACATCCTGCCACCGTTCTAACCGAACATCCTTAGCAATATTCGCTGCACAGGGTCAATTCCTGCGCAGCGTTTTTGTCATGAAGGGCCGCCGTCTCATTTTTTTTGCCTATCTTTGCGGCATGGAAGAGAATATGAGGATTAGCAGTGTGCAGAATGCTCGCATCAAACGGCTGGTGGCACTGCAACAGAAGTCGGCTATGCGACGCGAGAGCGGCATCATCGTGGTGGAAGGCCGGCGCGAACTAATGCACTGTGCGCAAGCGGGTCACGAGGTGTTAGCGGTTTACTTTTGTCCTGCCCTACTCGGTGGCCCCGCCGATGACTATCACTGCCCATGCCATGAAGTGACCCACGAAGTGTATGAGAAGATTGCCTACCGCGGCAGCACCGAGGGCATCATTGCCGAGGTGCGACCTCGCCTACTCACGCTCGACGACTTGCATCTGCCCGAGCGACCGCTGCTCATGGTGCTTGAAGCAGTCGAGAAGCCCGGCAACCTGGGGGCAGTGCTGCGCAGTGCCGATGCCGCGCCTGCCGATGCCGTGCTGGTGTGCGACCCACTGACCGACCTGTACAACCCCAACATCATCCGTAGCAGCATCGGTGCCATCTTCACCGTGCCCACTGTGGCTTGCACGTCGGAGCAATGCATCCAATTTCTCAAAACTCACAACATCCAGATACTCACAGCCCAACTGCAGGACTCTCACCCCTACTATGCCACCGACATGCGTCGCGGCACAGCCATCGTCATGGGCACCGAGTCGACAGGATTGACCGACCGGTGGCGTCAGGCTGCCGATGCCCACATCCGCATCCCCATGCGTGGACAACTCGACTCGCTCAACGTGTCGGTCAGTGCCGCTATCCTCTTGTTTGAGGCCATTCGCCAACGCGAGGGATAGTTTTTGCCATTTTGGTGAATAAATCACAAATTTTGTAGATTTTTGATATATTACTTCTTCAGTTCCATTCTTTTTGACTAATTTTGTCCGCTTTTTATATTGTATATTATTAACCTAAACCATAATTAACTAACATCTATGACAAAAAGAACTCTAGCCCTGCTGAGTGCGATGTTCCTGCTGATTCTGTCGGCATGGGGTGCTCCAGTCACGCAGGACCAGGCTCGCGAAGCCGCTGCCGCCTTTATGCAGCAGAAGCAAAGCTCCGCTTTGCCCCCCCGCATGGCGGCTCAATCCCCATCCATGCAAATGGCAGCCAACACCGGCTACTACTACATCTACAACGTCTGCAACGACAATGGTTTTGTTATCGTCTCGGGCGATGACCGCACCAACCCGATTCTGGGTTACTCGACCGAGGGGCACTTTGATGCCACCAAGGTCCCCAGCAACATGCAAGCCATGCTCGATGGCTATGCTGCACAGTTGCAGCGTCTGGCCACGATGAGCGACGTGGAGGCCGCCACCGTGCTTGCCGCCCCGCGCCGGGCACAATCGGTGAACACGCGCAACTCCATCGCGCCACTCATCACCACCAAGTGGGACCAAGCCACCCCTTACTGGAACCACTGCCCGCAGTTCATGAACTCGGACGACGAGGCCGACGGCTATGAACTGGCCTACACCGGCTGTGTGGCCACCGCCATGGCTCAGGTTATGAAGTTCCACAACTGGCCCGCACAGTGCACCCAGACCATTCCGTCCTACAGAGTGACCTACAGCACAGGCGAGATGGGCGAATTTGGCTACTTCGACACCGATGCACTCGAGCCGATTACTTTCGACTGGGCGCACATGAAGGACAATTACACTGGCGCCGAAGATGAGGTTTACACTGAGGCCGTTTCGTGGCTGATGCTGTATGCCGGATGCGCTGCCCACATGCAGTATGGCCTGTCGGCCTCGAGCACGAGCGACCCCTATATTCCCAAGGCATTCAACAATTACTTTGACTATGATGCGAAGCTGGTCTATCGCAGTGACTACGACCAGCCCACATGGGAGGACATGATCTATCAGGAACTGGCCGCCGGACGCCCGATGATCTACAACGGCCGTGCCGGCAGTGGCGGCGGACACTCGTTTGTGTGCGATGGCTATGAGTATGGCGACTACTACCACATCAACTGGGGTTGGGGTGGCATGGGCAACGGCTACTTTGTGCTGTCGGTGCTCAACCCCTATGCCGGTGGCATAGGCTCGTCGAGCAGTGCCGAGGGTTACAACATCGACCAGACCGCCATCATCGGCATCAAGCCAGGCTACAGTGGCCCCAGCGAGCAGGTGAACCATGTGCTGACGGTGTTCAACATGTATAGTGAAGGCACGTCTTCGTTCGACCGTGACCGTACTTCTGATCCGTTCAAATTGACCAAACGAAAATACATCAAAGTCACTGCCGAGGATCACATCGACGACGGCACAAAGTATATGCGCGGCATTGCACTGTTTGATGCCAACGACAACTTTGTGCAACTGATTGCCAGCACCTCTTACTATTCGTCGTCACTGTCGATCACCGACAGTTGGCCCGACACCCAGAGTTCGACCACCTACCCCTTCGGTGCCGGTATCACCAGCGGCACCTATAAGATTAAGCCAGTGAGCCAGATGCAGGGCAGCAGCGAGTGGGTGCCCATGCTTGAGAGCGACCGCTATTACTGCTCAGTGACGTTCAATGGCAACACTTGCTCTTTTACCGACCACCCAATTGTTGACCTGCAGAGCACCAAGTTTGAGTTCACTGGAGGCGAAAAGGTGGGCACAGCCGAGCAGTGCCATGTGACGGTGAAGAACAATAGCGCCGACCGCTATAGCGGCAGGCTGTTCCTGTATGTCGACAATGAGAGCATCGACGAGTATGGCGAGTACACCACCGTGGTCGAGGCCGAAATTCCCGCCGGTGGCGAGAAGGTAGTCACCTTCAACTTCACCCCGCAGAACGCCGGAACCAAAACCGCCTACCTGTCGACCTACGACAACACTTGGAACCCCAGCATTCCCGGCACGGGCACGGTGACCATTGCCGCTGGTGGCTCGACCGACTTTGACGTGGCTGACCTGTCGGTGGTGATCCGCGCCGAGAACGCCGTGGCCGGCGACAACGAGGGTGACAATGGCGTGATCTATGACAGCCATGCCCACTTCAGTGCCGCCATCACCAACAATGGCACGACCGAGTATAACAAGTATATCCTGGCTCCGCTGTTCATTGTCGAAAATGGCAAGGGCTCGATGGTGTCCTATCAGCAGTTGACCATCTCGGTGCACGCCGGCGAGACTCGGACCTACTACTTCGACTTCGACAACCTGGCCTTCGGCTCGACCTATGCCATGAACATCTATGCCCGCAACAACGTGCCCATGGACGAGGATGCCTCGCACGTCGACAACATCGTCAAGCCGGGTGAATCGGTCTACTACGACATCCGTCCGGGTATCGTGGTGTGGAGTGCCGACGGTGCGCGCCAGGGAGTGAAGCCCGTCGAGGACTATCAGGTGCCCTCCAATGCCGCTGCCGTGAGCCTTGAGGGTCTGAACCTGACCAGCATCACGCCCAACGAGAACCCCAACACCATCTATGTGCTGGACGAGAACGCCACAGTGCCCGCCAGCCTCAATGGCAAGAATGTGGTCAAGGGGCAAAATGCTACCGAGATTGTGCTCGAGGATGGCTATCCCTATCTGGTGCCGCAGAGCGTCAATGCAGGCAAAGTGACCTACAAGCGCACGTTCACCCAGGCCCGCAAAGCCGACGAGCGCACCGCATGGAGCACGATGGTGCTGCCGTTTGCCGCCACCACAGTGAGCATTGATGGTCGCACACCTGTGGCCAACACCGACTACTGGGTGTTCAACTTCCCGCGTGAGGATGACGGCGCAGTAACATTTGATGCCGCCACAACAATGGAGGCCAATGTGCCCTACCTAGTGGCCGTGGCCAGCGACCGCGACATGACGGGTAAGGTGATGAGTTGGAGCGCCGATAACGTCTTGCTCAAGGCCGAGCCCATCGCCATCACCAGTGGCATGAATTATATGTTCAGCGGCACCTACATCCCCGTCAGCGAGGGTAACATCTACACCATGGATGCCCAGGGAGCACGCTTTGTGCTACACGACACACCGCAGGCTGTGGCTCCGTTCCGCGCCTACTTCAAGGCCATGCAGACGGTCGATGCCACCGAGATTCTGTGCCCCGGCACCACCGAAGTGACTCCACAGACGCTCAAGGGCGATGTCAACAATGACGGCAAGGTCGATGTGACCGATGTCAACATCCTCATCAACATCATGCTGGGCAAGGACAACGCCGACAAGTACGACGGCCGCGCCTATGTCACCGAGGGTGACACTGCAATCGATGTGAGCGATGTCAATGCCGTGATTAACATCATGCTGGGCAAGTAATTCTCAACAAATAACTGCGGTGCGAAAACCGCCAGTCGGAACTCCTCTCCTGACCATGGAGAGGAGTTCTTGGTTTCTGGATGCAGTCGACACATGTTATTTTTGTTAAAACTTGCTATCTGTTGGATACTTTTCACTACCTTTGCCCATCAAAATAAACATGTTTTACTCAAAATACCATTAAGATGATGAAAAATTTACTTACATGTGCTCTATCAATCTGCGCTGCCACAGCGATGTGGGCAGCCGAACCAACTGCAACTCTGACCTTTGCGTCCAGCCAAGTGGGTCAATCGACCCGTCTGGGACTGGTGGCCAGTGATGCATTCCAGGTCGACTGGGGTGATGGTAACCTTGTGGACTACACCAGCGGTGCCTACTACACCGAGACACTGAAAGGCCAGACCATGAAACTCTATGGCGACTTTATCCAGATTGTGGCCAACAGCGTGAACCTGACCGATGTCAATCTGGACGGCTGTCCGAACATGCAACAGTTGCAGATGAACTACAACGCCTTCCCGAGCCTGAACTTGAGCCACATGACGGCTCTGACCGGTCTGTATGCCGAGGGTGGTTCGCTCAAGAATCTGGACATTGCCGGCTGCACTGCCATGCGTGTGCTGGATGTGAGCGAGAACCAGATTACGGGCACACTCGACTGCTCGGCCATGACTGCCCTGACCAAGATTGACTGCGGCGACAACCTGCTGAGCGGCGTGCTGCTGCCCAAGACCAGTGTTATCTATCAGGTGGATGTGCGCAACAACAACCTCACCAACCTTGATGTCACCGGGCTGAGTGCCGTGACCGAACTGAACTGCCAGGGCAACCAACTGCAAGGCCTTGACCTCACCGGCATGACCGCACTCGAGGACTTGTATGCCTATGAGAACCAGATTGCCGCCATCGACATTGCTGGAGCACCGGCACTCAAGACCCTGAGCCTCGCTGACAACCAGATTGGTGCCATCGACCTGAGCCAGAATCCCAACCTGAAAGGTGTGCACCTGACCAACAACAACCTCACTGCCATCGACTTGAG
>Ga0310691_10007029_pt1 | contig 11844 bp, 9 predicted proteins | sample 176DNAGHGlowgp2_FD_203887 | JGI IMG/M metagenome (GOLD analysis project Ga0310691, IMG submission 203887) | Sheep rumen microbial communities from Palmerston North, Manawatu-Wanganui, New Zealand - 1766 DNA GHGlow gp2 (v2) (version 2) | ecosystem: Host-associated > Mammals > Digestive system >... | reverse complement strand
ATGAAAAAATCCGTATCGTCGCACAGAAGATGAAACGTGCCGCCAAGGGAAAGGCTCCCGATGCGGAAGACATGGCCAAGCCGGTCGCCGAGGCAATCGCCAAGTACATGACCAAGAAGGGCTATGCGGCCATGGACAAGGAAGATTTCGAAAAGGTCGTCAAGACGACTATCATGTCCGCGACCACACAGGCCGAAAAGGTCCAGAAGCAATCCACCGAAAACCCGCCAGCCCAGGAAGCACCGGCTGAGGACGCCCCTGCCGAAGAAGCCCCCGCCGAGGAAGCCCCGGCGGAAGAGGCCCCTGCCGAGGAAACTCCCGCAGAAGGCGGTGATGAAGGTGGCGGAGATGAAACCGGTGACGAACTTGGCCTTTAATTGAAAAATGCTGCCTCATGGGCAGCATTTTTTAGCAGTAGTATTCAGCGTAGAACTCGGTTTCGAGCTCCTTAGCGGGGAGCCGCTTCTCCCAGTCGATAATAGCATCCTGCAACTTCCTGTATTCGGAAAGATACCGGTCCCTGCGGTCATAGTCCTTCTGAGTCGGGTTCGGGATGCGCCCAAGGTCGATGTTGTCTTCAAGGTCACAGACCTTTACCTTGGCAGCAAGATAGTTCTTGGCAACATTTTCGATGTATTCTTCTCTAGGGGTAGTCTTGCCCCTGGTCAGAACCTCGACAACCTTCCACACAACATCCGGGAAAAACATCTTCAAGTCAGAAGTGGCGAAGCCACCATCCTCAATGGTATCGTGGAGATACGCAATGGCGGTAAGATAGTCATCATCGTAAGCATCCGCTACTCTGGCTGCCACCCTCTCCGGGTGTTCGAAATATGGTTTCCCGCCCTTGTCCTTCTGTCCATCATGTGCAAAGGACGCAAAAATTCTAGCCCTTTCCACCATTTCCACTTTTTGGGGCATTCCTCGTAAAAATTCCTTGATTTCGTCACGAGATCGCATTTGCATTCATCTCCGGTTTAGATTACTGGATGTTGCGGCATATTTTACTATCGAAAAACTATTATTTTTACTGGTAAAGATACTAATTTTTATAAAAAAGTGGGCAAAAATCATGACCAAAGAACAACTCATCGAAGGAATTAAGTGCAAATTGACCGAAGCGCTCTCCTTCATCGTGGAAACTACCCCAAGCATCACCCTCAATGAACCGGTCCCTGGCTACAAGAGCGCCGGTACGGAATACTTCAACGTATCGGGCGAATATGCCGCCGGCGAACTGTTCGGCAAAATCGAACTCGCCGTATCCGAGACGCCCCAAGGTGCCCGCCCAGTCAACTTGAAGATGTCCTTTGGCGAGGAAACGCCCACCCCGATTTCGATTACGAGCCCGAACGACCTGTTCGAATCGATTACGAACAAGCACCGCCTGTTCGTGGAACGTTCCTACAACAAAAGCAGCGCATTCGCGTTGAACGATGCGCTGAAAGAGCTGGAAGAACTTCCCTGCCCACCCGAGGTTCATCAGAAAATCATGGACATTATCCAGAAACTTCGCTAAAACGCAGTTTCCTGATGTCTTCCCGAGTTAGAACCCGCTGGTTCGAGCTTCCCCTGTATTTGAGGGATATGTCCCGCTTGGCCAGCATGAACGGACCATCCACCAACACGTCCACGAAATCAAGAATTCGCTCGGTAATCACGTCCACATGCTTGCGCTGTCCTGGAAGAAGGTCTCTTTCCAGGATATAGCCTGTAAACATCCACAGATTCTTTTCCGGGTAGGTGTCCTTGAAGCGCCCGATAAGGGTAAGGAGGGCACCCTGATTCTCGGGCTCAAACGGTTCCCCACCCAGGATGGTAAGGCCGGCAATATACTTGGCCTTGCATGCCTCGATAACCTCGTTCACTTCAATAGGGCCAAATTCCTTACCGTAGGAAAAGTCCCATGTGTCCGGATTGAAGCATCCCTTGCAGTGGTTGCGGCAACCGGAGACGAAGAGGGAGACCCTAAGGCCTTCCCCATCGACTATTGACATCGGATCAATCTTGCTGTAGTTCATCGCTATTCTCCTTATACAACGCAATTCCAACTTTTCTAGCAAATAACCCACATGCTGACTTAGGTTTATCGGTTTCCGGGCCTATAAAAATGTAATTAGGAGCTTTCACATGTTCCTTAATGATATCAACCCACTCAAGGAAAGTGATATCCGACATTCCATCGGGTGTTCCCTTCCAATGTTCGTATTGCTTACCAAATGGCGGGCATACTATAACCGTTTTATCAGTTGTTACAACCTGAGCCATTACATCACGCTGAACCCAACCATACCATGTACAGAAATTCATATTGATATCATATGCCTCTATATTCGGGCTTAAATTACGCCTAGCGAACCATTGGCGAGCACCTTCAACAATACCGCCAAATCCAGCCATCGGGCAATACACTCCATTTACTAAACTTACCCCAGCACTCTCTATAATTTTCAGCAGGTCAGTTGCTCTCAATGCAGTAACCTTGGGAGCTAATTTTGCGACAGTAAATCGGTTTAGAATCAGTTGAGCCAATGGGTTTATATCATGTTCAGCATTAACAAGAGCCTCTATATGTCGTCTACAGAAACCATGATACTTATTTCGGGAAATGCTATCCATAGTAATCGTCAATAAATTTCGCACCGCACTTCTAAAAATCTGCTCATCAGTCCAAGCATCTCGGGGCGTTTTATGTCCAGGCACAAAACAATCCCATATCGGATGATTCGCCGGCCACTTACCTGTACCCGGAAACGCACTTCCAAAACATATCGAAAAGACCTTCTCTTCGCTAAGCTCAACACCATAAAATTCTTTTATCAACCCAAATAGGGAAGTGTCAGTAACTATATGCACGCCATTACTGAGCATACATTGATGCTTAGCCTCATACAAATCATCCATGGAATGGTCATACGGATTCACCATTTCCTTAGATTCATCCTTATTCTTAAAGAATTGTTTACCTTTCACTTCATAAAATCGGTCATCGATTGCAAAATCAGGCTCATAATAATGAGTCTTACCATTAAAAACATATGTAAACCGAGTATCCGGATGTAATACAACCGTCATGCCGCAAATAGTAGCAAAATTAAACAAATTTATCTCATCTCTACTGTCAAATCCATAGCCACCCTGGATATATTTCTTTTTTCGTCGTTTTGCAAATTCAGACGAATGCGAAAAATGGGTAACCCCATACTTTGTCGAAAGTGTCTGTATCGCTTTAGGGCAACGAAACATATTCATTGTTCCATATTTTGCCAGATTGGTACTATTACATTTTTCCCGGCACTCAGGTGATTGCCAATTATGCCTTACACCAAATTTTTTCAAACAGGTTGCTTCCATTTTATCTTTCTTGGCCTGCTTCTGCTCCGCACTCATATTCAACTGGCCATCAATAGCTTTCTTGCGATATTCCGGATTATGCATCGCATTGTGCTGACTACGCAATTTTGCGGTACATTCCGATGAACCGCATGTATTATGATACCGAACACCTTTCCATAAGGCTCTTTTCCCGCAAATTTCACAATATTCAACCTTCACGCCAAAATATTTGTTGTAATATTCTTCAATAGATACTAATGGGTGAAATTTATTTAAGTGCGCATTCAATTTGTTCTTATGCAAAAATCCTCTACCGCATAATTCGCAGTGAAACTTATATTCGATTACAGAAACCTCGTGGCTTCTGCGTTTTTCCGGTCGACAGCATGATTTCCCATATTTTTCCTTCATGTGTATATGTTGTAATTTTCGAACACACGTAGGATTCCCGCAAGTATCTCTATACCCGGCATAATTCGTGAACGCACACTTATTCCCGCAAATAGGGCATAAATGTTCGGTTTGATCAACGTAGGTATCATAATAATCTTGATATTTTATCTTATGTGTACGCTGAATATGGTTAGTAAACCCATTTAACCCATATTCCTTCCCACATATAGCGCATTTATACATCAGTTCCATAATTCCATCCATCAAAAAAGCCGGCCATCGAGTGGCCGGCATCCATATCTATTTATTAGATATTATGACGATCACCCAACTCAGCAAGTTTGCCATCGTTCCATGACTTTAATATAGTTTTTTTCGGAGCACCTGTCAAATAACCTGTGATACGGCGCACACGGACGAACATATCCTCATCCTTGCAACCGCACTTCGGGCATACATTGTCGATGATGCCATGATAGCCGCAGGCAAGGCAGTCATCCGAATCCATCGTCGTAGTGAAGTACCCGAGGTCACCTTCGTACATCGCGTCGATTGCGGCCTTGACAGCCGGGATGTTCTTGGACAAGTCACCGTTGAGCTTGTAGTAGAAAATGTGGCCGGCGTTCGTAATCTTGTGGAACGGCGCCTCGGTCTTAATCTTGTTTTCAAGCGAGGTATCCAGAGAGAAGTACATCATATGGCTATTGGTATAGTAACCCTTGCCGAAAATCTTCATAAGGTCAACATCTTCAAGACCCTTAACGCCGATCAGGCGAACCTTCTTCTTGCGTGCGGACGGATGAGCGCATTCGCAACCGGTAACATAGTCGTCATCGGTCATCTTCGGGTCCGGATGACCTTCACAACCGGTCATCATATCATCGTCATCCGTCGGTTCCTCGATGATTTCCCTGCAGAACTTATTCTTGTCGATGGAAGCAAAGCGGCCAGCGACGGCTTCTGCCGGAGTGGCGAAGCAAGACCAGTTGAGATGCGTTTCCTTCTGGGTCTTGTCGCAGAACTCGCGGATGTGCTTCACGATGGAAAGAGCAAAGTCATCGATGTCATGGTCAATACCGAAGGTCTTACCGGTAAGGAGGGTGATGACTTCGGCGATACCGATATAACCGATGGACAGGGTAGACTGCTTCATCACTTCCGCAATGGAATCGGTGAGCGCGTGCTTCTTGTCATCGGAGGTCAGATACAGACCCTGCTGCATAGTGAACGGGAAGTTCTCGTAAGTCTTTGTATTACAGATAAAGTTGAATCGGTCGAGGAGGCTATTCTTGGCGCATTCAAGCAACTCGTCGAGCTTCTCGAAGAAGATCTGCTTACGGGTTTCCTCGTTCTTGCTCTTGATGTGAGCCTCGATAGCGATGCGGGGCAAGTTGAGCGTATGGAACGCGAAGTTACCGCGGGCGGTAGTCTGTTCCGGTCCGTTGATGTTGCCGATGACCCTGGTACGGCAGCCCATCGTGGAAATGGTGGTGTTCGGGATAATCTTGCGGACTTTGAGCTTGTCGCCCGTCTTGGACACGACTTCCCAGTAGTCTCCATTGCCCACATCGTATTCAAACGCAGTGGTTTCGCCGGCCTTGTAATCGCCGAAGCCGAATTCAAAATCTTCGTTCCTACCCCGGTACTTGAACGTCGGGTTTGCATCCTCAACTTCCTTGTATTCGTACTTGACATACGGGAGGTTAAAGGAGGAGTCAACACGGACAAAGTTCGGGTAAAAGCGGCGGGCGAGGCATTCGATTGCCTGGTTGTACAGGTCGTAGTTCGGGTCACCCTCGTACTTTGTATAACCCTTCATGAGCTTGAAAATCAAAATCGGGAAAATCGGGGTAAGGCCGTCCCCCATGCCTTCATACTGGGCACGCATCAGGTTGTAGCTGACCATGCGTCCGCAGTTCGACGTATCGAGACCGAAGTTGATGGAGGAGAACGGAACCTGGTTACCAGAACGGCTCTGCAAGGAGTTCAGGTTGTGAACGAGAGCTTCCATTGCCTGATGAGTTTCAATGTTCGTGTACTTGATAGCCTTCTCGATGCACTTCTTGGGGAAGCGGTCATAGTAATGATGAGGAGGCTTGTTCATCGTGACATCGGCGAGGAGCTTGCGCCAACGGTCCTTGTCCTCATCCTTTTCCGGATCGCCGGCAAAGTCCTTAAAGCGCTCGTCGCCGGTATCGTCATAGTAGTCATTGAGCCTGATGCCGAGGTGGGTACGGAAACTCTCGTCCACGGTCGGGGCCAGGTCAAAATCAAAGTTGTCACAGGCAATACCGCCGTACTGCTGGTTGGACTGAAGCTGGAAAATCACGGCAGTCAGCGCAGCAGCACTCTGGACAGAATGGGCACGGCGAATGAAACCAGTACCGGAATCGAACCCGGACTTCAAGAGCTTGCCAACCGGGGCAAAGAGGCAGTTGAATGTCAGGTTGTACATGTTGAGGTCGTGGATGTGCAGGTAGCCATCCTTGTGCATCTGGGCATACTTCTCGTTGATATTGTTCAACAGGTTGTATGTCTTGTTGGTCTCGGATGCGATTTTGCCGTATGCGCCGGCGGGTGTGGCGCCGCACTCGTTCGCATTGTCGCGCAGGATGTTCGATGTGTTCAGAGAAGTGAACTTATCATCGGTAATTTCACGAACGGTGGTCAAAAGCGGGGTATTCTTGATAATCGCATTCTTGGTTGCAAGAACCTTGTCACGGTTGGCGCGGTAAATCACATAGGCATCGTATGCCTTGGGCCACTTTTCGCGGAGAACATTCTTCACCGCATTGGCCACCTTGTCGGCAGAAACTGAAATGGTGTTATATCCCTGGACTTCTTCGATGACCTTGTTGGTCGCCTCGTCGAGTTCTTCATCGGTGACCGAGGTCTTGGTCACGTAGAACACGGTCTTCATCGCGTGTTCGATTTTGCTTGGATTAAAGGTCTGTGGTCTTCCGTCACGCTTGTTTACTTTGGCAAGTTTCGGTGTGGCAACTGGTTCAGCGACTTCGCTTACATTACTCATACATTTTCCTCATTTTTACCTTACAACGTTGACCGCCTATCGGTCGCTTTGAAATAAGGCAAGTAGTGTTTATATACCTCGGAATCCGGCCACATACTACACAAAAATACAGTATATTGTGTTTTTTGAAGTATTTTTCCACTAGATATGGCGGTTCCAGCCCGTTTGACGAAGAATGTAAATTGTTATTTACCTTGCATTTTCGCCAACGGCCTCCAAGAATTGCCGGATAGTGGACGGCTCGAAGTTGTTGTCCGATGTCCTCGTTATCAGACCGGACCCCCTGGATGCCGCACGTACCGCCATGGCATGCAAAAACCCGCGCTTTCCCGACCCACAGTGGACAACCTGTCCGGCTGTAAGGTAAAGCGCGGTAATCATGGGGTATGACTGGCGTTTCTTCCACGAGACCTTCTCAAATGACGACATCGTCTCCCCGTAAACTAGTCCCGAAATCATCTGCTCGGTCTTGTAGGACCCACGGTCATAGAGTGCCACGGTAATCGTCAGGGAACGGTCCATTCCTTCCAGCACGTTATTCACAAAGTCAAGGGTATCGTTGCCCGTACATTGTCCGGCAATCAGCACGTCATTGTCCGGATGTCTGGGCTGTTCCGGAAGATCCGGAATTGGGAAACTGTCCATCGAGATGGCATCAGATGGCGCTCCCTCAATCTTGCCGATGGTCACTACCCGCGTCGCATGGTCGAGCATCTTGGCATACTTCTCGTCCCAGTCATGCAGTACCAGGATGTGGTTCTTCTTCTCTATCCCGTCGGGCCCGAGAATTCTCCCGTCACCGCATTGCACCACGATGGGGTCCCTGCATTCCGAATGTACCCAGCATGACCGGTGGTCGTAAATGGCGCACAACCTGGCCAAAACATTGAACTTACTATGCCAGTCCGGCACCAACAAATCACGACTGAACTGCATTTGCCATCTCCTCGTAATACTTGCGCAGTCCCATAATCTCATCTTTCTGAACAGGTGAGAGGTCGGGCAGCTTCATCAAAATATCGTCAATGAAGGTGACGCAGTATTCGGCCCGATCTTCTTCCTCGATAGCCTTCATCACCTTCGTAAAGCTCATCTCCCCGGTACGGTCCACGTCATAAATGGTGGTATCCATGTGCAGGGAGGATTGCGGGGTGCACTGCCATTCCAGGCTGACTTCCAGACGCCCCATGTCATTGTACTTGTCCACCAGTTCGGACAGTTTCGCCTTGCCGGAAACATACCGTTCCATGTCCTCGTCGCTCATGCGGCGAATACAGGCCTGGCGCACACGGTTTGCAAGATATAGCGGACTGTTCTTCAAGTAATCTTCCGTATTGACGACCGGATGGAACAGGTGGTACGCGATGCAGCCTTCTTCCCGGCTGCGGCTGATTGGACCGACAATGCGCCGGCACTTGGTAAGGAACGCATCGTCCTCGGCACCCCAGTCCACGAACTCCTCGTCATACCTGCCGATGCGCTTCCAGGTCTCTCGGGTGAACACGTTGCAGAGGCCGGTCTGCCGGTCAATGGTCACACCGTGGTCCTTGTAGCCCGGAAGAAGCGGCTTGCCGCCCACGAGAAGGCGGGTATCTGTCTCTTTCAGGTACATCGCCTCCGAATACGGAAAGACAAGGGAACCATCTTGCCAATGGTTCCGTATGTAGTTGACCACCTTATCGTTAAGGAACACGTCGCCGTCCACCATCACGATGACTTCAGCATCCGGGACTGCCTCAATTGCCGCATTCAGCAGCACAGTCTTGCAGAAACCGCCCTCAATTGTCAGGGGAATATGGCGGACCTTTTCAGGATCCATTTGAAGGGTATCAAACCAGCCTGTAGGATTCTGTTCAGCCACGCAGTACATGGCCTCGGGGAACAAACGCATGTTATTTGCAAGGGTCGCCGTGAGGTTTCTTCGACGGTATCTATCACCCTTGTCACAAAACGCAGTAATCACAAGAAACTTCATAGTAAAAAATATAGCAAAAAATTCCCGAATTTCCGTATAAAATTGGTTACTATGCAATTTTTCTTTAACCACCCGAAAATCATAACCCTATAAACTGTTCTTTACTATGCCATTCAACGGGATACATAATTTAAGGTCTGCAAACGAGTCCGTGAAACTCGAAATGTGGCAGCTGCAAGAAATCGAGCGCTGCACCAAGGACCCTATTTACTTCATCCGGCACTACGTCTATATCAACACGAAGGACGAAGGTACCCAGCTGATGAAGACGTACCCGTTCCAGGACGAGGCAATCAGGCGCTTTCTCAAATACAGGTTCAATATCAACCGATGGTCCCGACAGGTGGGTAAATCCACGATAGTCAGGGCCTTTATCCTTTGGTACGCGATGTTCCACGAGGACCAGCTCATTGCCATGCTGGCCAACAAGCTCATGCTTGCCAAGGAACAGTTGCAGCTCCTGCGCGAATCCTACCTGAACCTCCCATTCTGGCTCCAACCGGGCGTGAAACTGTGGAACAAGATGTCCATCCAGTTCGCCAACGGCTGCCGTATCATCATCGCGGCATCGTCCTCGGACGGTATTCGTGGTTTCTCCCCGAACCTCCTGTACCTGGACGAATTCGCGTTCCTACGCCCCGGCATGGCCGACGAGTTCATGGCCTCCGTGTTCCCGACGATCTCGTCAGGTAAGAAGACACGAGTAATCATCACGTCCACTCCGTGCGGCATGAACCACTTCTATCGAATGTGGGAGGATGCCGTTGACGAGGCCACCGCCACCGCCCATGACCTGCAAGCCAAATATGTCAGGTCCACGGTACTCTGGAACGAGGTACCCGGTCGTGACGAACAGTGGGGTCTCGACGAAAAGCTCCGTTGCGGCGAGGAGAGGTTCCGCCAGGAATACGAATGCGAATTTATCGGTTCTGCCGTCACCCTTATCGACTACCGTACCTTGCAGCATCTGCACCCGGACAAGCCGATGGCCCACCCGAGAATACCGGACGACTACCAGCTCCGCGTCTACGGGCGCCCGCTCAATCCGCAGCAGATGGAAATGGACGAATCCGTGTACATCGCGGCCCTGGATACCGGCTACGGTATGCGCCAGGACTACCATGTGCTTCAAATCCTCTATGCCAGGTCCAGCACCAAGCTGGAACAGGTGCTCACCCTGTCCTCAAACAGCGTGACAGTGGAGGACTTCTGCGCGGTTTCCTTCGCCCTGCTCCGCAAGTACCACTTCCCGGCCCTTACAATCGAATATAACGGCGGTTCCGGCGCCCTTGCGTACCAGACGATGACCGCCGCGCTGCAGTACCCGAACATGGTTGACTACGACAGCTACTTCCGCGGCATGTACTCCACGACCACGACGAAGAGTCAGGCCGTCATGTTGCTGAAAACTTACATTCAGAAGAACTATCTCATCATCCATGACGAGAAGACGATTAACGAACTCATGTCGTTCACCAGGCCCACCAAGAATACCTGGGGTGCTTCGGGCGGTAACCATGACGACCATGTGACCAGTTTGTTCTGGGCAGTGTACCATGCGTACTCCCCGTATTTCCAGGGCAAGATGGAAGAAATCTCCTGGGACGACGTGGTCAGGACTGTATTCGCCCCTGCCGCAGAAATCGCCGACATGCGCAACGTGGCCGAGCAGGTTCGCAACCCGCAGATTGCCCAGGAACAGCGCGGCCTCGCGGAACTCGCCGGCAACCAGCGCATGCTGCCGCAGGTTCGTCCGCAGCCGGTACAGGCCACCGTCTATGCCGGCGTTCCCCAGCAGTACCAGTATGGCCCTCCGCAGGGATACCAGCCGAATATGCAGCAGACGTATCAGGCATATCCGCCTGGCTACAACCACATGCAGCAGCATCCGGCATATCAGCAGCAACAGCAGTACCAGTATCCGGGACGTTACCCGCAGGGCTATGGCTATCCACAGCAAGTGCAAGGGCTCCCAATGGCCTCTCGAGTATAAACTGATAACGTAAGAGGACTTTACCATGACCTTTCAGGAAGAATTGAAAAATCTGGGTGAACGTTCTGGCGAACGCGCCCTGACCGAATCCATCATCGCGGCATACGAGGCACTGCTCGAGGCTGACGAGGGCACCTCGTCATCGAACGTATGGCTCTCAGTCAACGGCGGCACCAGTGCAGTCCCACTTGACGTGCTCAGCAAGGCGATCCGCGACCATGACCGCCTTACCCTGTGCTCACTTGACAAGGATGCACTGAACGAAGCTAAAGCGGAAATCGGCAGCTACTTCAACCCGTATTACGTGAAGACGGACGATGTCACCAAGAATGGGGGGAATTCCTGCTGGTCGTTCGACATCACCTACAACGATGTCGTCAAGGGTAACAAGGCACAGTTGGTACGATTGTATAACAAGATCACCGACTACGTGAACTCCAGCGTCGCGGTTGCACCGGCAGCCGAACAGGTCACCGAGCCGGTTCCCGACAGCAAGGTGTATGTGAACGCAGACGGTTCGCAGGTGATCGGCATGACATGGGGTGACGACCCCCAGAACATCGACCCCGATCTTGACGAGGACGACCCGGAAAGCTACCTGGCGCAGGGCTACAACTGCTACACCTACGCCGACCTCTACGATGTCGATGAAGGATTCGACCTGTCCCAGCTTCCCGCCGACCCATGGGAACTCGATTCCCTCGAAGGCAAGGGGCTGTCCCTTGTAGCCAACATGGAACAGCACATGTACAAGAAGAGCGAACTCCCGTCCGAAGAAGATGCCCTCGGGGAGTATGTCAATCCCGACGATGGCTGGAAAGTGGTGTCCAAATAACTATAAACTGCAACCGAGTAAGAAAAGGAATTTCACCGATGTTCGAGGAACTTGACGATTTGCTTGCCATCACGAGGACCATTGAGGCCTCCCCAATTTCCCATCCGATGATGGAGGCCGAGGAAGATCTCGATGCCGTATATGTCGATTACGGCGACAGCGCTACCCCGTTCGACACCAAGCCGACGGTGACCAAGGTTACCAGCAAGGTGACCGCTGACAAGCCAGAACCCGGTGAATGTGCCGGCAATCCCACATTCAAGGACAAGAAGAAAGGTCCC
>Ga0310691_10007028_pt1 | contig 11848 bp, 10 predicted proteins | sample 176DNAGHGlowgp2_FD_203887 | JGI IMG/M metagenome (GOLD analysis project Ga0310691, IMG submission 203887) | Sheep rumen microbial communities from Palmerston North, Manawatu-Wanganui, New Zealand - 1766 DNA GHGlow gp2 (v2) (version 2) | ecosystem: Host-associated > Mammals > Digestive system >... | reverse complement strand
TAGAGTTCCATACTATTGGTAATTAATTAGATGATGACGGAATTGATTTCTTCGACCAGCAGGGTGGTGGCGCTCACCACGTCCACCACGCGGATGCGGGTGCCGGTCTTGAGCGTGGGGCCGTCGGTCAGGGCGGCATATTCACGCACGGCGTTGTTGATGGTGATCTGCACTTTGCCTTCGCCCGCCCGTTCGCCCGGAACGGTCAGGTAGACGGTGCCCTGGCAGTCCACGGCGGACTTATACACATTGATGTTGCCGGATTCCTGCATGCCGGTCAGCCACTTGAAGAGCAGCATCACCAGGGCGACGAGCAGCACGCCCACCACGATGGCGATCAGCATGCGCAGGCCCGTGGCCGGGACGCTTTTCTGCAGGAGGATGGCCGTCCAGCCGAAACCGATCAGGAAATTGATGAAGTTGCGGAAGGTCAGCAGGTTCATCCCCGTGCTCGGATGGGCCGCGTCGTGGCCGCCGGCGTCGGGACCGCCGCCCACGTCCACGGAACCGTCGGCGATGTCGCCGGGGGTGTCCGCACTCACGTCGGAGTTGATGTCGAAGTCGCTGTCCCCGGCGGCGCCGAGGAAGGTCATGACGGTCTGGATGACGAAAACCAGCGAAGCCGAGAGCGTCACGGCCCAGAGGACTTTCATCGCCGGTTCAAGGGAGTTCCACCATTCAATCATAATTCGTAAATTGGTTTTGTTTCTGCAAAGATATAAATATTTATTGAAAAACAATATATTTTTGTTGATTTTTTCATTAGACATCTTTTTATTAACTTTGCAGGGAAGTTTGTGGTGTGTTGCTTTGCAACCGTAAAGGGGAATCCGGTGAGAGCCCGGAGCTGTGCCCGCAACGGTAAGATTTCCATCGAGTCCGAATACCTGCCACAGACAAGTTGATACCGGAGGCCCGGGGTCAGGCCGCCCTAGCGACGCACAAATATGTTCTTATCTACCTTTTTGTTTGCGGCGGGTCTGCTGGTGGCAGAAACGCCGGACACCCTGCAGGCCGTCACCATCGTGGCCGACAAGGGTGTCGTCGTGTCCAGGACGGACACGCTCGCGCTGCGGGCCGACGGGACGGCCACCCAGGCGCTTCTCCGCATTCCCGGACTCGGCATCAGCGACTACGGCGGACTCGCCGGCCTGAAAGGTGTCAGCCTCCGCGGCCTGGGCACCGCCCACACCGACATCTACCTGGACGGTGTGCGCGTCAGCAATTTCCAGAGCGGACAGAACGACCTCGGCATGCTGCCGATGGAGGCCCTGGGCAGCGCCGTGGTGGACTATGCACAAAACAGCGTATCCTTCCGGACCGCGAAGCCGGTCTTCGGCGACAGCCCCTTTGCCGGGCAGATCGGCCTGCGGGCCGGTTCCTTCGGCACCTGGATGCCTGCCATCCGCTTTGACGTGAAAGCCTCGGAGCGCGTGGCCATCAGCACCTATGCCTCCGGCATCCTCAGCAAGGGCGATTTCCCCTACGGGGACGCAGCCGACCGCCGTGCGGGCAATGAGATCCGGCAGCTCCGCGCCGGATATGACGTCTTCGGCACGCTCCGGGGCGGCGAATGGCAGATCAAATCCTACCTCAACGCCTCCGACCGCGGTACGCCGGGTTCGGTTTCCTGGCCCTCCACCGACCGCCAGCAGGACAAGAACTACGTCCTGCAGGGCACCCTGCGCAAGGCCTTCTCCGACCTGTACACCCTCAGCATCAGCGCCAAGGGCGCCTGGGATGACATCTATTACAAGAGCAGCTGGGGCGACAGCGAATACGATTTCACGGACCTCCAGCTCAACAGCTCCCACACCTTCCGTCTGACGGACTGGTGGGGCGTTTCGCTGGCAGCCGACATCGAGCGCGGCACGCTGAAGTCTCCCGGCCTGTATGACGCCGCCCGCACGGCGGTCATCAGCGCCCTCGCCACCGCCATCCGCTTCGAGCGTTTCCAGGCCGATCTGGCCCTGGAATACCGCGGCGCCTTCGACAAGGGCGCGGAAGGCCTCAACAGCCTCTCCCCTTCCGTGGACCTGCGTTTCACCCTCTTCGAGGGCTTCGACCTGGTCGGCTTTGCCCGCCGCGCCTTCCGCGCGCCGACCTTCAACGAACTTTATTACCCCGGCTACGGCAATCCGAACCTCAAGCCGGAAGACGCCTGGCTCTTCGACCTCGGATTCGACTGGCACCCCGAGCTCAGTGAGGACTGGACCCTGGGGCTGAAGGTGGACGGATACTGCAACAAGCTCAAAGACAAGATCATATCCGCCCCTTCGAGCGACGATCCCTACATTTGGCTGCCTTACAATGTCGGCAAGGTGGACGCCAAGGGCATCGACGCATCCCTCGGCCTGCGCTATGACAACGGCACGTTCGCCGGCGGCCTGTCCGCCCGCTACGCCCGCCAGTCCGCGCTCGACAAGACGCCGGACAGCTACACCTACGACCAGCAGATCCCCTACGTGGCCAAGAACACGGTCGTGCTGGCCGGAGACGCTTCCCTGGCCGGCTGGCGCCTCGACGCCGTCTGGAACCTGCGCAGCGGACGCTTCGACGCCAACGGCGAGATGCCGGACTGGAACACGCTCGACCTTTCGCTCAGCAAGGATTTCCGCCTGGGCCGCGTCGGCGTCCTGGGCCTGAATGTCACCGTCCGCGACCTGCTGGACTGCCGGTACGAACTGGTTCGCGACTATCCGATGCCGGGCCGCTCCGTGCTGGGCGGATTCACGTTCAAGTTCTAGCGGGATGTTCCTGAGTCTTCTCTACGTGCTGCTGTCGGGCATCGCCCTGCCCGTCGGAGGCATCCAGATGCAGTATCTGTGGCGCAACCAGCTCGGGGACGTCTATTCCCTCGGGCTGGGCAGCGCCGCCTGCCTGGGCGCCGCGGCCGCCACGATGTCCGGCTGGTGCTCGCTCACCGTCGGCTCCTTCGTCTGCACGCTGATCTGCACCATCGTCTGCTTCTTCGTGACCCTGAAGGTCTCGACGCAGAACCTGATCACCTTCGGCATCATCTTCGGCACCTTCATCGGCTCGCTGGGCACCATCGTGGTGACGAACGCCCCCACCGGCGACCTGCTCAAGCAGTACTACCTCTGGGGCGCCGCCAACTTCCACCTGGAGGGCGTGACCACCGGCGACATCCTCTTCTCGCTGGCGCTGTTCGCGCTGGGCCTGGGCGCCGCGCTGGGCTCGCACCGCGACCTCACGCGCCATTTCAACGGCGAGATGGAGCTGCCCGCCTGGCGCAAGGCCGTGGCCCTGACGATGATAATGTTCCTGGTGACCTCCGCGGTAAGCATCTGCGGCACCATCGGCTTCATCTCGCTGGGTGTGCCGAACCTCAGCCGCATCATCTGCAAGAGTACGGACATCCGCAAGCACTACCTGCTCTCCAGCGCGATGGGGGTCGGGCTGCTGCTCATCACCTACGTGGTGGTGGAGTATGTGAATTTCGGGATCTACCTGCCGGTCAGCGCAACGATGGCCATCATCGCGCTGCCGCTCACGATCTTCCTGTTTACGAGGAAATAAGGACTATTTCGCCTTCTTGGCGGCCTCCTGGAGGCCCAGGCGGATGTTCTCGATGACGGCCTTCGAAGAGAAAGTGGCGCCGCTCACGGCGTCCAGTTTCACTTCGGAGGCTTCCTTGACGGTCTTGCCGATGAGCGCCGTGAAAATCGGACTCTCCTGCACCCGCTGGAAGAAACCGGGGGTCTCGGAGTTCGGCAGGGCCTCGATCTTCTCGATCTTGCCGTCAGTAACGGTGATCTCCACCGGCGTATTCCCGGCAAAGCCCATCACTTCCTTGCCGAGTTTCTCGGTATTGACGACGAAGGATTTCGGTTTTTTATTGGCAGCGGCGGCGTTCAGGCACACGGCCGCGCACAAAAGAAGGGTAAGGATTCGTTTCATGCCTGCAAAGATAGCAAGAATAATGTCTTTGTTTTTACGTCATTTTTCAAAAAAAATTTCTTTTTCTAAAAAATTGCGTATATTTGCAGTCCCAAACGGGGTATTAGCTCAGTTGGTAGAGCGTTTGAATGGCATTCAAAAGGTCAGGAGTTCGATTCTCCTATGCTCCACAGAAATCCCTCTCAGGTCAGCCTGAGGGGGATTTTTCGTTTATCGTGTGAAATTTGCGGAAAAATCGTTATCTTGGCAATATGGAACTTATCGACGCAGTCAAGGCACGGCATTCCGTGCGGAAGTATACGGACAAACCCATCGGGGCGGACAAGGCGGCCACCCTGCAGGACGCCATCGCGCGCTTCAACCGGGAAGGCGGGCTGAACATCCAGCTGGTCCTGGAGGAGCCGAAGGCCTTCTCCGCCGGCGTATGGAAATACGGCCAGTTCTCCGGGGTGAGGAACTACCTCGTGATGGCCGGCCCGAAAGGGAAGGAAGCCGAGGAAAAGGTCGGCTATTACGGCGAGGCCCTGGTCCTGCTGGCCCAGACGCTGGGGCTCAACAGCTGCTGGGTCGGGCTCACCTACAAGAAGATTCCGGGCACCTTCACGCTCCGCGAAGGGGACGTCGTGCATTGCGTCATCTCCCTGGGCTACGGGACCGGTCCCGGCATACAGCATCCCCTGAAGCCGCTGGAGAACTTCTACGAGGCCGACGGAACGCCGCCGGACTGGTTCCTCTCCGGCGTGGAAGCCGCCCGCCTCGCCCCCACCGCCGTCAACCAGCAGAAATTCAAGTTCATCCTGCATCCCGGCAACGTCGTGGAAGCGAAAGCCCTGTTCACCATGATGGGGTACGCCGCCATCGACCTCGGCATCGCCAAGTATCATTTCGAGCTCGGCGCCGGAAAGGAGAACTTCCAAATGAAATAGCCATGCACCAGCCACTTTCCCGATTCATCACGCTCCTGCTCCTGCTGATCCCCGGCCTCGCGGCCGCGCAGGGCATTCCTTCCTATGACGACGGCCTGCCGCGCAGCACCCCCGAGGCGGAAGGCATCCGGTCCGAGGCCATCGCGCAGTTCTACAGCGCCCTGGACGAGGGCGGCTACGAAGTCCACGGCCTGATGATCCTGCGGCACGACAAGGTCGTCTCCGAGCACTGGTGGAGACCCTACGGCCCCCAGTACCCGCACGCGATGTACTCCGCCACCAAGACCTTCACGGGCGCGGCGGTCGGATTCGCCGTGCAGGAGGGCCTGCTGAAGGTTAGCGACCGCGTCAAGGACTTCTTCCCGGACCTCATGCCGGAAAAGACGGCCCCCGAACTGGAGCGCCTGACGGTGGAGCACCTGCTGACGATGTCGGCCGGCCACGCCCGGACGCAGTATCCGGGCTCGGGCGACGACCAGGTCCGCTCTTTCCTCGCTATGGACTACGCCCACGAACCGGGCACCTCGTTCGCCTACAACATCACCTGCTCGCACATGCTCTCCAATATCATCACGCGCGTGACGGGACTTACCCTTTACGAGTACCTGAAGCCCCGCCTGCTGGACCCGCTCGGCATCCGCGACGTGACGTGGGAGATGGACCTGGACGGCCGGAACATGGGCAACGGCGGCATGCACAGCAAGACCTCCGACCTTGCCAAGTTCGGCATCTTCCTGAAAAACAAGGGCGTATGGCAGGGCCGGCAGCTGCTTGCCCGGGAATGGGTGGAGGCGATGACCACGCCGCACATCTTCCAGCGCCCGGAACTCTCCGCCGAGGAGAATGCGAAGGACGACGGCGGACAGGGCTACGGCTACCAGGTCTGGATGGGCCGGCGGAACTCCTGGCGGGCCATCGGCGGGCAGAACCAGCTGATCATGGTCATCCCGGAGTACGACCTGGTGGTGGCCTCGAACGGGCAGATCGGCGATGAAGCCGGATTCAACCAGCTGATTTACAATATGCTGGACGGCATGAGCGACAAGCGGCTCAAGCCCGCGAAAGGCTTCGACCTGGAAAAGGAAATCGCCGGATACGAACTCCGCCATCCCTTCCCCGAGGCCTCGCTCCCGCCGCAGGAACGCTCCCGCACCCTGCGCTACCGCGTGCATCAGAACGCCTACGGCCTGACGGGCATCGGCTTCCGCTTCGACGCGGACGGGAACATGTACCTGACGCTGGAGACGGGCGAAGCCATCCACAACATCCCCTTCGGGCTGGACGACTGGAAGATGGGTTCCACCGACCGGACGCTCCTGTTCGGCGGCACGGTTTACGCAAACACGATGGGGGTTACCCCGATGACCACCGCGGGCTGGTGCGCCTGGACCGCCCCCGGCGAGCTGGGCGCCTACTACCTGTCCCTGTTCAACAACGGCTGCCAGGAACGTTTCCGCTTCAATTTCAGTCCCGACCGGGACGAACTCACCGTCACGGTCGTCGCCCCGCAGCCGCGCCGTTTCCAGGGTAATCCGGCGCCCGCACCCGCGACGCGCGACGTCACCCTGACCGCATCCAGAATCAAAAGCACTTATTAATCAACGAGATATGTCCAATATACCTACACCCCATATCGGAGCCAAATACGGCGAAATCGCCGAAACCGTGATCATGGCCGGCGACCCGCTGCGCGCCAAATTCATGGCCGAGCAATACCTGAGCGTCCCCGAGCAGTTCAACAACGTCCGCGGCATGCTGGGCTACACCGGCACCTGGGAAAGCAAGCGCGTGAGCGTGATGGGCCACGGGATGGGAATCCCGTCCATCGGCATCTACACCTACGAGCTGTATCACTTCTACGGCGTACAGACCATCATCCGCGTGGGATCCGCCGGCGCCTACGATCCCGACCTGAAACTGGGCGACCTGGTGCTCGCGATGGGCGCCTGCACCGATTCCAGCTACGGCAACCAGTTCGAACTTCCCGGGTCCTTCGCCCCCATCGCCGACTTCGGCCTGCTGCGTGCCGCGGCGGACAGCTGCGACCGGCTCGGGCTCCGCTACAAGGTGGGCAACGTCCTATCCTCGGACGTGTTCTACTCCGCCAACCCGAAGGTGGACAAATGGCGCAGTATGGGCGTGCTCTGCGTGGAGATGGAGGCGTCCGCCCTGTATATGAACGCCGCCTATGCGGGCAAGCGCGCCCTGGTGATCAACACCATCTCCGACCACGTCATCACCGGCGAAGTCACCACCTCCGAGCAGCGCCGCACCACGTTCACGAACATGATGGAAGTCGCCCTTTCGCTTGTATAGCGCGGCGGTGCGCCATTTCAAAGAAAATTTGCATCTTTGCAGCATGATGAAGGACCTGTATCTGGCAGCCGGCTGTTTCTGGGGGGCCGAACACTATCTCAAGCGCATCCGCGGGGTGGTGAAGACGGAGGCGGGCTATGCCAACGGCAACATTTCCCACCCTACCTACCGGGAGGTTTACACCGACACCACCGGCTATGCCGAGGCCGTACACGTGACGTATGACCCCGACGTGCTGGGGCTCGAACGCCTGGTCCAGATCTACTTCATGGCCATCGACCCCACTTCCGTGAACAAGCAGGGCGAGGACGAAGGCACCCGCTACCGTACCGGCATCTACTACTCCGACCCCGCCGACCTGCCTTCGATCATGAAGATCTATGACCGCGTGGCCGGCGAGATCAAGGCGCCGCTTGCCGTGGAGGTCAAGCCGCTCAAGAATTTCTACCGGGCCGAGGACAGCCACCAGGACTATCTGGACAAGCATCCGCAGGGATACTGCCACATCTCCCCCGCCCTGATGGAATTCGCCCGCACGGCCAACGAACCGGCTTCCGACACCGACTGAGCCCGACCTGCGATGACGGCGGTTCCCGCATACGTCCAGGTCCTCCTGCCGCTCAGGCTCCAATGGATCCCCACCTACTCCGCCCCGACGCCGCTGGAACCGGGGCGGCGCGTGTGCGTGGCCCTCTCGGGCCGCAGTTACGACGGGGTGGTCTGGCGCAGCCTGGATCGGCCCGACCTGCCCCCGGACCGCATCCAGCCCGTCCTCAGCGTGCGGGACGACCTCCCTGCCGTGACGCCTGAAGAACTCCGCTTCTGGGAATTCCTCTCCGCTTATTATCTCTGTACCCTGGGCGAAGTGTACAAAGCCGCCTTCCCGCTGCTGAAAGTGCGCAGCGAACGGACCGCCGCGGACATCCTCGCCCGGCTGCACGCACGGCTGGAGAAAAAGGAGTCGGCGCTCGCCGGACGCCATTCGGAACGCGTTGCCGCCCGGCTCACCGCCGAACGGGACAGCCTGCTCGCGCAGATCGCCGCCTGCAGCCCGGAGGACTTCGCCCCCGCCCCCAGGCCGGATCCCGGCAAGCCGCTCGTACTGACCGGCGCGAAACGCCGTGAGGCGTACCTGCCCATCCTGCGGGAGGCGCTTGACGCCGGTTTCCAGGCCCTGGTGCTGACGCCGGAAATCGCCTTCTGCGACAAACTGGAGGCCCTGCTTGAGCCGGAATTCGGCCAGCGGCTGCTGAGCTTCCACTCCGGCAAGACGCCCGTCCGGCGCCGCCAGACGGCGGACACCCTGCGCACCGGGGCCCCGGCCGTGGTGCTCGGCACCCGCTCCGCCCTGTTCCTGCCGTTCCGCAGCCTGGCGCTGGTCATCGTCGATGAAGAACAGGATCCCGCCTACAAGCAGACCGAACCCGCCCCCCGCTATCACGGCCGGGACGCCGCCGTCGCCCTGGCGGGCATCCACGGCGCCCGCGTCGTGCTCGGCGCCGCCGTCCCCTCGCTGGAAACCCTGCTCAATGTCCGCATCGGGAAATACGATCTGCGTTCCCTGCCCGGAGCGCCGGCCTCGGCGGAAGTGATCGACATCCCCGCCGAACGGCGCAAGAACGGAATGAGCGGCTCCTTCTCGCGCAAGCTTATCGATGCGGTCCGCCGCACGGAAGGCCCCGTCGTGCTGCTGCGCGGCTGGGAAAAGCCGGAAGTGCTGCAGCAGGAAGCCGAAGCCCTCTTTCCGGAGCGGGAATTCACCATCCGCACCCTCGGCGCGCTGAAGCGGGAAGGCGCCGGCGATGCTGCGCTGATCGCCGTCCTGCAGGCCGACGCACTGGTTTCACGGGACGATTTCCGGGGCGACGAACGGGCCGCGCAGATCGTGGGCACGCTGTGCCAGTTCGCCCCGCGCGTGCTCATCCAGACGGCCGTTCCCGCACGTTTCGACGGCCGCCGCAGCGCGGACGACCTGCTCGCCGAGCGGCAGCAGTTCTTCTTCCCGCCGTTCTCGCGCCTCGTGGAGATCCGCCGCCAGGGCGACGGCGCCGTGGCAGAGCGGCATTTCCTGCCCCGCGACCGCGAACTGGCCGCCCGCAAGGCGGATATCCTCGCCCGGCTTCCGGACCGCTTCTATCCCGATGTCGATCCCGTGGACTGATTTCTTTCCTCCGGCGGAATAAAAAATTTGGAGATTCCAAAAATATGCTTACCTTTGCACTCCCAACCGGTGGGTTCGTATAACGGTTAGTACTCGAGATTCTCAATCTCGCAATAGGAGTTCGATTCTCCTACCCACTACCAAAAAGCATCTGTCGAAGTTTCGGCAGATGCTTTTTTTCGTATGCGCGGAAGCGCTATTTCATCCGGTACGGCGCGTCGTCGTAGAGGATGAAACGCTTGGCCTTGCGGATCCACTTCTGCTCCTCCGCCTTGACGTGCTCCTGCACCACGTCGAAGGTAAGCCGGGCGCACAGGTACTCCTCGATCACAGGGTCCGCGACCTTCACGAACAGCGACGGGAACATCTCGAACTGCGAATAGCGCTCCGACAGGAAGCGCATCAGCTGGAGGGTGTGCAGCAGCGAATGGTACTGCGCGCCCGGCTGGAGCATGATCTGGTAGCCGTAGCAGCGTTCGCCGCGGTAGCGGCCGGCGGCCGGGGTGAAGGAGCAGGGGCGCATCATCACGCCGGGGGGCGTGGGCAGGAAACGGACGTCGCCGCTCTTGATGAAGGGGGCCCCGAAATACTCGTAGGGGCGTGCGGTGCCGATGGCCGGGGTGATGGAGGTGTTGTTCCACAGTCCGCCGCCGGGATACATCTCGCAGGTGAACATGCCCGGGATGTCGGACGCCGGTGCGATGGTCCAGGGCAACAGGTCCTTGCCGACATCGGAAACGAAGGCGGAGATGATGTGGAGCGGGAACTTCGCGCCGATCTCGTTGCAGTACAGGTGGCAGAGCTCCCCGAGCGTCAGGCCGTGCCGGTGGGCCACCTTGGGCGTCCAGATGTCGGATTCCACGGCGGGCATCGTCCCTTCGACAACACGGCCGGCAGGGTTGATGTGGTCCACGATGAACACGGACGGGCCCTGCTCCAGGCGCGCGCACATGGACAGCAGGCGCATCACGTCGCGGGTGTAGTTGAAATAGCGCGTGCCGACATCCTGGATCTCCACGACCACGGCGTCCAGGCCCTCCAGGTCGGCCGCGTCGAAGTCGATGTGGTTGGTCTCCGGGGTAAGCTCGGTGTCCCGCGGCGTGAATACGCGCACCAGGTTGCCGCGTTCGCGGAAGATGTCGTACAGGTACTGCCCGCGGGAAGGGTCCCAGCAGTTCTGCGTACAGAAGCAGGCCACGCGCCCTTCGCGCAGGCTCCGGTCCAGCTGTTCCCCGACGGGGGTGGTGCGGAACGAGAACATACTCCTAGGCGCCGATGATGCGTTGCGCGAGGGCGACGACCTCCTCGCCGAGGCGCTGCGCCTCCGCTTCGGTCTGCGCCTCGCTGTAGATGCGGATGATCGGCTCGGTGTTGGACTTGCGCAGGTGCACCCACTGCCGGCGCGCCTCGAAGTCGATCTTCACGCCGTCCACGGTGTTCACCTTCTCGTCCTTGAAGTGCTCCTTCATTGTGTCCAGGATGCGGTCGATCATCGCGGCGTCGCTGAGGTCGATGCGGTTCTTGGCGATGAAGTAAGGCGGGAGCGTGGCCTTGTAGGCACTGACGCTCAGGCCCTTGTGGGCGAGATGGCTGAGGAAGAGGGCCACGCCGACCATCGCGTCGCGGCCGCAGTGGCTCGCCGGGTAGATGACCCCGCCGTTGCCTTCGCCGCCGATCAGGGCGCCCACCTCGTGCATCTTGGTGGTCACGTTGACTTCGCCCACCGCGGCGGCGAAATAGGTGCCGCCACGGGCCTCGGTGACGTCGCGCAGCGCACGGCTGGAACTGAGGTTGGAAACAGTGTTGCGCGGCGTCACGCCGGCCTTTTCCGCCCGTTCCAGCAGGTAGTCTGCCACGGCCACCAGGGTATATTCTTCCACAAACGGTTCCCCGTTCTCGCAGATGAAGGCCAGGCGGTCCACGTCGGGATCGACGCTGATGCCTAGGTCCGCCCGCTCGCGCACGACGGTCGCGCTCAGGTCCGTGAGGTTCTTCGGAAGCGGCTCCGGATTGTGCGCGAAGTCGCCGGTCGGCTCGCCGTTCAGGGTGATGCATTCCACGCCCAGGCGCTCCAGCAGGCGCGGCATGATGATGCCGCCCACCGAGTTGATGGCGTCCAGCACCACCTTGAAGCCCGCCTTGCGCACGGCTTCGGCGTCCACCGCCTCCAGGGCGAGCACGGCGTCGATGTGCTCGTCGGTAAAGTCGTGCTCCTCGATGCGGCCCAACCCGTCCACCGGGGCAAAGTCGAACGACCCGCTTTCGGCCAGGTCCAGGATGGCCTGCCCCTCGGCCGCGGTCAGGAATTCGCCCCGCTCGTTGAGCAGTTTGAGGGCGTTCCACTGGCGCGGGTTGTGGCTGGCGGTCAGGATGATGCCGCCGTCGGCGCCGGCGAATGTCACGGCCAGTTCGGTGGTGGGGGTGGAGGCGAAACCGCATTTGACGACGTCCACGCCACAGGCGACGAGGGTCCCGCAGACCAGCTGCTCGACCATCGCGCCGCTGATGCGCGCGTCGCGGCCGA
>Ga0310691_10007026_pt1 | contig 11856 bp, 7 predicted proteins | sample 176DNAGHGlowgp2_FD_203887 | JGI IMG/M metagenome (GOLD analysis project Ga0310691, IMG submission 203887) | Sheep rumen microbial communities from Palmerston North, Manawatu-Wanganui, New Zealand - 1766 DNA GHGlow gp2 (v2) (version 2) | ecosystem: Host-associated > Mammals > Digestive system >... | reverse complement strand
ATTAGAGCATAAAACCAACAATATAATAGCGAAACCAATAATTATGTCAATAAAAATTTTTAGACACCCCTCAACGTTCGGTGATTGCAAATCCTCCACCACTATGTGGCTCTCTTCATCAAATCCCCCTGCCTTCGGCATCCCCCTTTATCAAGGGGAAAATAGGAGGAAAAATGGCTAAGTCGCCCTTCCTTGATAAAGGAAGGGATGGGGATGGATTTGGGGAGATTTGAAAAAACTCCATCCCGATAGGAGATATAGTTTTTTAGTTTATAGTGTTGAATATTGATAATTATGCTATTCGAATATTTATTGAGTAAATGCTCATATTAGTAAGAGCTTTTTTATATATGTTCATATATTAGATATTTTTGTCAAAAATAATCTTGAAATGATATTTTATTTTTGTAGAATTATATAGTAAGTATAAGTAATTTTTAATTTGTATAAAATAATTATGACAAACAAGAATCTATTATCTTCCGCAGAAGAAAACATTGTACTCTTCAATGATGAGAAAATTAGAAGAGAGCGATATAATGATGAACGATATTTTTCAGTGGTGGATATCGTATGAATATTATCAAAAAGTGATAGACCAAGAAAATATCGATCTGATTTAAAAAGTAAGTTAATATCGGAATGATCTGAGGTGTCCGAAAAAATCGGACAACTGAAAATGGTAGCTTCTGATGGGAAAAAATACCTAACTGATGTAGCAAATACCAAAACAATTTTACGTATCATTCAATCTATTCCATCTCCAAATGCAGAACCTTTTAAGCAACGATTAGCTTCACTTTGAAATGAAAGAGTAGAAGAATCGAATGATCCAGAATTATGAATTGCTAGAGCAAGGGCGAGAGCTATCGAAATATACAAAAGCAGAGGAATGACAGATGATGAAATCAAAAGAAGAATAAGTTCAATTGAAACAAGAAATGTTTTAACAGATGAATATCAAGCGAGAGGTATTGTCGGTCTAGAATATTGAATTTTAACAAATATCTGATACTGAATCTTTTGAACAACTGCAGAATGAATAAAAAAGAAAAAATGACTAGGTAAACATGATAATCCCAGAGATCACATGAATAAAACAGAATTATTGCTAACTGAACTTACAGAAGAAACTTCCAAAAATTTAATAAAAAAGAAAGATGCAAAATGATTTAACCAAATCGCTCCATGTGTAGAAAAATCTGTAGGCATAGTCAAAGAAACTAAAGATGCTATAGAAAGTGCTACGGGAGAAGATGTTTTATCAGATTTTAATCGTTTATCTGATAGACAAAAAGAGTTAAGGCTGAAAGAAAAAGAGAGTAATAAATTGACCAAGAAAAATAATTCAAAAAACTCCTTAGCATCAAATTAGAAACTACTTTATTCTTTATTACTTAAAGAAAATTATTATTTTTTCCACATAGTTTCAGGCTTCTCAAACTACAGCATTTATTGAAATTGTTGATTCTCTCGACAAGTCTTTATGAAAATGATAATCATTATTTCAAATAAGATCCAGGTTGCTTAATGGATAAATAAATTCATTATCTTTTTTAGTTTGTGTCCTATTTTCACTAGTTTTATCTAACCATCAAATTGTAGATCAATCTAATCAAATGAAAACATTACTTATACTTTTTATTGGTTTAGATGTTACAAACATAATATATCATTTTCTAGAAAGATCTTTTATTTCGAATCTAATTCTATTATGATAAAGATAATCATGCATTTTTTCGTTGTTCTCCTTTGATGTTTTTGAATTAATATTAGGTTGATTAGTAGGGGATGATACTATATAGTCTACTCATCATTCTCAATATTCTATTTGATAATTTAATAATTCTCTAGGGTTTGATGGAATCTCTATAGTGACTCATGTATTATTAATGGTTCATGTATTTATATTGATTTCAGATCATGTAAAAACATCTCAAAGTTCCTGAACTGCTCAAGTAGTGTCTTTAAGATTATCTATAAGTATTTCATCGTGAAATCTTATATCTGAATCTTTTTTTAAAAAAATAACAGCAATTGATATTATAACTAAAATAGGTATCCAATTTTCTATAATTTTACTTAATCTTGATTTTTTCTCCATCACAAATAATAAAATAATAAATATATTGATCAGATAACAACAACTATACTCAACTTTCGGCTTTTTATCAATCTTTTATACCAATCTTCTCATACAAATAAATTTAATACTCTTTCACATATTAACAAAATAGCAGCAAGCAATAAATTATATCAATTTTCTAAATAATGAGTCCCCTCTATTCATGCTAAATTAAGCATAACCCATATAAATAATAAACCTATTATTTCTAATCATATTTTATTTAAACAAATACATAATGATTCAAAGAAATCAGAATTGAAAATTTTTATAACCTTTTTACGAACGCTTCTATATATATTTTTTAGTATAATCCATATATCACATTTAATCTTATTCATATATTTATTGATTTTAAATAATCTATTTTATATAATATACACAACTTCCACCCAAATTAAAGAGATTTAATATATATTTTCTGAATTTATAAATATTTCAACAAGAGGTCTAAGAGTTTTATAAGCTCATTTTATCAATAGTTTATCTCTTTCATTATTAGCATCTTTTCATCAATGAAACAAGTTATTCCTTATTGAATACCAAAATTCAACCATATTTCACCAATCTTGTAATCATGTAATTTTTCAAATATCACCAATTCTTTCAGATTGTTGTATTTCATCATTAATTATTCACCATCGTTTAATCTCTGTTATTTCATTAGATTTAGAATTATCTCATAAAGGTTTTCTATTTAATTCTTCAATAAGTACACACCATTCATTAGCAAGAATTGAATCTTCAGAAACTATTTTTAAATAGTTATTCTTCATATTTTCATCTTGTTTTAATCTTTGAATTGAACCACGATCATTAAAGTTTTCTAATGCGTATTTATACCTGTGAACATAGGCAATAAAAGCTAAATATTCAAACATAAATTTTGAGAAAAAGTCTTCTTCTCATGCTTTATAATGTCGATTTTTGATTTGTTCTATCATATTGAAATTTATTTATAAATAAAAAATACCCATTTTATGATATTACCAACCTTGATTATTGATAAATTCAATCATCTTATATATGGATTCTTTCAAATCATTATCATTAAAAGTGACGCTTTGCATTGATTGATTTTCAGGATGATGTATTTTATTTCTGATGAATGTTTGTAGAGTAACATCATATGTATTTCAAACAACTCAGTTACTTTCCCAGGTTCGTTGTTTGTTTAAAGGAAATCCATTACTAGAGAGATATACATCTAAATCCTCTTCACGATAATTATTACTTTTTACTTGAATATATGCATATAATTCATTATGTAGTTCATTACTAGGTAGATCATAGGCCACATAATTTATCACGGATAATGATGGAGTGTCTCATAAATAATGTCTAATATTATCCACTTTTTTTCATCATGGAAAGATAAATATACAATCTGTATCCTTGTTCAATCATCTTAATACATAAGGTGAGTGGGTGGATATAAACAACTGAGATGTTTGATTTCAATGTTCATCTTCGAAAATATTTTTATAATAATCAAGTATTTTTATTTGTCGTTTTGGATGCATACTAATTTCAGGTTCATCAATAATTCACAGATATCACTTAATACTATTTTTATCTTTTAAAAAGAAAGATCATCTAAAAACAACTTGTTTTTCTCAGGAGCTTAAATAGTTAATAGGGATTATTATACCATTTTTTTTAAAAGATGGTTGTAAATTTTCAGTTCATTCATAATCTAATCATGATTCGTTAAACATAATATTAAATGCCATTCTAAACCTATTTCATCTTTTGTCTATTTCTGGTCCAATTTCAGAATCAAATGAATTTCAAATTCTATGTTCTTTTACCCATTTTTTTAATTCTTGAGCATCTAATTGATCTATATCAACCAATGCTTGAGCTATATTCTGTGCTATATTTTCATCAGATTTTTTACTCAATTTTACTTCTTCATCAATTGAAATATTTGTAGTTCTGTCTATTTTTGAATTAAAATTAATTGAAGTATCCGAAAACATAGTTTTAAAAATCTGATTATCTATTAATAAAAATTTTCTAGCTATATCTTGTTCTGTATTTCAAAACACTCTCAAATGTTTGTAAAATTTGTTATCGCTATTAAGATAATTTTGATTTATATAAGCTTCGTCAATTATGACTTTATATTCTCAAGGTTCAATTTTATCATGTGGAATTATTATTTCATCGTCAACCTCTAAGAAAATTTCTCTTTTTTCTCATTCATTCAGATCCAAAGCTTGACGTTGTCCAGTTTGATATACTATATTTAATAATGTTGATTTTCATGATCAATTTTCTCATACAAACACGATATTATCATAAATTTCTCAATTGGAGTTCGTAAAATCTAAATCTATAGAACCCAAGATTGAATTATTTTCAATTTTTATTCTCTTAATTTTCATACAAAAGTTAATAATCAAATAAAATTTACACAAATACAATTATAATAAAATAAATTATAAAGAAAAGACCTACTACGTAAGTAGTAAGGTCTTTTCAAGGAGCATAACTATATACTAGTCAGCTTTGAAGATCTTTAAGTAAGTGTCTCCAACTTTGAAGTAATCGTTATAGTCATCTTTTCTGATAGTATAAACATTATCAGAAGTTGTTCCTGCTGGTTCAGTAGTTACAATAACGATTGTATTTATCATCTTAGTAGAATTACTTCCTTCAATCTCAACTTCTCCATTATTCGATTCAGAGATACTTGTAATTGATCATGAAGCAGTTGTTGCAGCTGTCCAAGTTTCAGTGGCAGCCTCACACTCATGCTGTCCTTTATAACTAGCATTAGAACAAGTTCCAGCTTCAGCTGTATAGAAATCTATTCTAGTAATTTCATAATCATTATCTCCTTTATCCATTTCTGCTGTGAATTTAGTAGATCATCACATATCCTTTTGAGAGAATGCAACTTCAACTGGCATTACCATCTTAGCATATGTTCTATTAACATTTGTAGTTGCGTCATTTACATTTACAAGTGTTGTAGTATAATTTCTACTTAAAGCATTTGATGCTATTCATTTAATATAGATTTCTACAGGAGCTCCATTACTTTCAAGAGTTTCATCAAGATCTGAATCAACTTTACAAGTATTAGCTACTGCATTAATTGTAGATGTACAATTATCAATAGCAACTTCTTTTCCTGCAACTTTTACTTTTAAGTTTGCTGCAGCAACAGGAGCGCCTGCAGCATCTGTAACAGTAAAGTATAAGCTTTCAAGATCAACTGTAGAAGATGAATTTGATGGTTTAAGATCAAATTTAGCCACACTTGGATTTGAAGCTCTTAGAATTATAGAATTCTTAGGATAAGTGCTATCAGAAACTGTAACAGATCCTTTAGTAATAGCCTTAAATTTAGCAGCTGTTTCAGTTGCAGTACCAGCAACATTTCCATCTTCATCTTCTCATGCAAAAGTGAAACTGAATTCTATAGAGTTTGTAGTTACAGCATTAGGATATGCTTGAACATCAACTTTAATGTTAGCAGATTTTCCAGCTTCAACTAATACTTTAGAGAAATCATCAGAAGCAGAAAGAGTATTACCTGCTGGGTTTGTAACATTAGATGTAGCTACTTCTTCACCATTTACATATACTTTAACAGTTAATTCATCGAAATTAGCGAATTCTGCAGTAGCTGGTGTAGCTGTAGCAGTAAAGCTATTAAGATATACATCTCTGTTCTTAGCTGTATATGTTCCCTCGAAGATAGTTTTAGTATCAGATTTTCCTTGAACAAATTCAACTGTCTTAGTTAATGTATTTTCAAGAGTTCATCTTGGAGTTTGAACTTTAATAGGGTTCAAATCTATAGATCCAATGAAATCAGAATCTATAATAGGTTTATTTGCTTCATCATAAGATCCAACATTAGCATTAGCAGCAGTATCTCCAGCCAAAAGTAATGTTTTACCAAATGATGTAGTACCAGCAATACTAATTGTAGTAGTAGGTGTTGCATATTTTGTAACATCAGCTAAGAATTTGATATTACTATCCTCATCTACATCTATTGTCTTAGCAAAGTGACATACTGTTAAATATGTAGCAGTATCAGGAGCACCATTAGTCCAATCAACTGTAGCAGTACTAACACAATTAGCACTAATTTCATCTCCATCGATAACCATTCTTACATTTTTGATTGGAGAGTATGTATTTGCATTATATCATGCAGCTGCAGAATTAATTGCAGTAGCAGAAGATGCAGTACTTGTGAAAGTAATTTTGAATGGATTCAAAACGATAGCTTCTCCTCCAAGAGTAATTTTACCTTCTCAGAATATAACATCATCAGTTTCAGCACTAGCTTCAACTGTTCCTAATTTAGTATTAGTTAATGTAATTTTTCCTCCATTGATTGTATATGTATTACCTGCTAAACCAGTAGGAACTGTAACTCTAGCTCATGTCTTCTTTTCAACAGCATTAAAATCTGTAGTAGCTAGTGATAATTTAACATTCAATCATAAATCTTCAAATCCATTAACGAAAGTAACATTAACAGCGAAAGTTGCACTTTCTCTAGTAGCAATTTCAACTTCGTTGAAGTTAATCTTTAATTCATCTTTACTATTAACTTCCCACGTAAGACCTTTAACAGCTTCTCCATTAACTGTTACTTCTACATCATCAACACCATCCTGAAGATCTACAGTTCCAGCATCTTTCAATGTGAATCCATTAACTGTTATAGGAGTGCTTTCAGCTTTAGCCTTGAATCTTTGTACTTCGTATGATTTACCTTCTTCATAATTATAAGTATCGTTCTTACCTTTCTGAGTAAGAGTTATAGTAGCTCATGTATAAGTTACTATTTGATAAGTATAAGGATCGTAATCTGAAAGGTCTAGATTTTTAGCAGAAGCATCAACATCAACTACTTTAAATCCAATATCACCATCAGCACCAGCTAATTCAACAACGATTGTGAATTCATCAGTACTATCAAGTTCTTTGTAATCTTTTTTAAGAGTAAGAGTTACCTTATCTTTAGATAAAGACTTTGGATTAGTAATTTGAGTTCAGTTCTCATCTTCTAACCATACATTAACAACAGTATCTCCATCAGAATATCCATATCTCTCAAGAGTTACGCTATTAAGAGTAATAGTTTCACTTGCTTTAAGAGTAATAGTATCTAAGTCAGATACTCCGTTAGCAACAGCCTTTCTATTTGTAGAAGGTGTAGCTTTAATTAGAAGATCTCCAGATTTAACAACTGTGTTGTCATCTCCTTCATCTTCGTACTCTGCTTTACATGCAGCTGGACAGTTGTCCAAATCTTCTAAACATGCTAATACTACGTCTGTGTCTTCACAGTCTATCCCTGCTCCGTTTGCTTCACTCCTCTGAAGCATAAGCATTACATATAATTCATCATCAGGCAATTTTTCAAATTTTTTCAATCCAAAAACATTGATGTTTATCCTACATCAATCCCAAAAATATATTCCATCAAATTCTTCCTCTTAAGCTTTTTTAGTGATAATTAATAATAATCGCACCTGGATATGTCCGTGCTATAGGGGTTAGTGAATATCTATTCACATCATTTAAGAACCTACGCACCCAATTCATCTCGTACTAATCTATTTATTAATTCTATATTACACAAAAATCTGACCAATTTACCGTGAAGTACACCATTAATATTTATTCTGTATCTTCACGTGATTTTGTTTTAGTGTTTTTTGTTTTACCCTGTTTTTGTCATAAACAATACAATATTTTTCGATCTACCCCACTCTAACTCGACATCTTCTCCCATCCATGCACGTTGAGAAGTGCCCCAAATATGTCCGGTATAATTCCCAAATATTGAAATGACTATGACTCATCTAATGTATGATTTTTGATGCTATTGTCAAATTTTTATTACAGTTTGCTTTTGGATATATAATATATAATACAGAGTAGAAAAATTTTTACCTATATAATATTATATATATGTATATACCCAGTTTAGAAATTTTGGAAAAATATGCTGATGTTATGGTAAATTTTGCACTTTGGGGATGAGACTGAATCAATCCATGAGATGTAGTTTTTGTTCAGATTCCTGAATGCGCAAAACCATTCTATATTCCACTTCAAACCGCTATCCTCAAAGCATGATGACACCCAATTATGCAATATACACCTGACGGAGTGGCTAGAAATTTTTATGAATATGCAACAGATGAACAGCTCAGTTTTGCACCTGAAGCATATCAGAGATGAAGAGTCGAATCAATGACACATAATTTATTAGTTCTTGCAGATTCAGATTTGCATGAATTGGATTGAATAGATCCATCCAAAATGATGAAAAGAATTAAAGCGAACAGAAAATTTCGTGATCTGAGGGATAAAAAAGAAAGAGAATGAAAATTTTCTCGGACGATATGTATGTACGGAACCCAAGCTATGGCAGATGAAGCATGATTATCATTAGAAGAATATCGAAATCAGATTATTGATGCATGTTTCTTGAATCATTCAGATCCAGTTCAAAAGCGGCAGGAAATAAATTGAGAAATCTGTCGTGTGAGAGATGTCCTCAATGAATTAAAATTGGAATACGTTCACGTAATCGGACCAGATGAAGACTTGAAACTTAGGATTTGAGCTGATCGTTTACGAGCTGCATGATGAGGATGTAATATTCCATCATTTGAAGTGTTTACTTCTCCTGACTGTAGAGATGTGAATTGATGGATAAAATGTAATCAGCCTCTGTATAGATATTGAAGTTTGGTAGAGTGAATCAGACTTGAATTTAAGAAATGAAAACTCGTTAAAGCACATGCAGACAAGAATGATAAAATCTTGCAAGAGATGATAAAAATTGAGTGAATGGATCACTTATGAGAATTTAGTCTAACTGATGCTAGAGTGTCCAAAATTACCCACTTCATGGCAGAGACACTTTTTGATGAAAATGTATGATGAGAATATGGAAATACTCACATTGCATTGTGAAGATGATTCGATGAATGTTATGCTTGAGATAAATCCAAGTTGGAGGATCCAAAATTCAAAAAATCAATCTGACTAAATATGTCGGCAGAACATGTGGATGTAATCTCTACAGCACCTAGGAAAGTAATCTGAACTTTGGGTAATGGAGAAGAGATAATTGTCTACGAAAATGGTAATTTCATAATATAAAAATATTCAAATATATTATATCATAAAAAATTAAAAACGCAAGTATATTGTTTGACAAATTTATCAAAATATTTGCGTTTTTTTGAATTTGAGGATATAATTGAGTAAAGGTTTTTATCCCTTATTTGTATTAAGATGAATAAATTTAGAAACAATTTGCATTCTGCATTTTTAATCGAATGATTTGATTGAAGTTATAGATATGGACCAGATGATCCAGATGAAACTTTAATGGAATGAGAGGAAAATCTTCAACAAACACCAAGAGAAAGGGAAGAGTATGCTGCCGCAGTTGAAGCTGCAGAAGCTGCCAATAAAGTTATCGATGATACAAAAAAATCATTGGATAATGTCCAAACTGAGGTAGTTGACGAGATCTTAAAAGATCCAGATTTTTCAAAAGTTGTAGATGAGGTTGTTAAAGAGAAGAGAAAAACGGAAGATTTTGAAAACAAGAAAAAAATTTTTCAAGAGAGATTGAATTCTCCAGATTCTCAGTGACAGAAATATAGAGACGTATGGAATCAACAAGTAAAAGAATGATTTAATCTATTGATCAAGAATTTAGAGAATGATGGATTTTTTGCAGATTGTAAAAATAAATCACAAAAAAACAAAAAAATTGCGACAATGAAAGCTAAATATACTCAAATTGTAAAAAATCAGTATGAAATATATGTATGGGATGCAGATGAAGAAAAGTTTAATGCAAATAAAGATAAGATTTTTTCTACAAATGATAACATGAGTCCAACAAATAGCATACTTTATAATTTAAGAAATATAGATGATAGTAATGTGACAAGAGATAAGTTGGAGGCTAATGCTACAGAACAAAAATTAAAAGAAGGCCAAGAAGTGACGAGCGAAAAAGTAAATAAAAGAATTAAATTTTTAGCCCATGAATTGCCAAATTATTTACGGGAGATAAAAGATACAAACCTTTTTAAGAAACTTTTTTTACAGATGGATGTTCCATCAGATACAGATAAGGAAGAAATTACAAATTTTATCAAACTAGTAGGCAAAATAGACTGAGAAAATGCTGAAGTAAAATTAATAACAATATTTAAACAGTTAGAAAAATGAGCATCAGATGACACTATTAAAGATAAATTAGCAGAAAATGGACTTACCTTAAAAAAAGATTCAGATATCTCCAAAATAAAAGAATCTTTCAATTTTTATGTAGATATTATGAATCCTTATAATCCAGTGAAAGATCAACATGCAGTTTACCTAAACATTATAACAATAATAAAAAAAGAGTGATGATTTGATAAGGCTATAGCAGCTTATAAGGCGAAAGTAGATGAATATAAAGAACAGAAAAAACAAGAAAAAAAATGACAAAAATATGAAAAATGAAAGATTTTGGAAGAAGATTTAAAGAATTTTGTAGATGCACTTCATAGTCCAGTTGATACTGAAGATAAAAAAGTAAAAAGAAAATCAGATAAAACAAAATATGATTATACTAGAGTTACTAGATTAAATGAAAAATCTGAGGAATATTTTGCACAAACAGACATAGTTGATATTTTAGCTGATATCAATAATGATAAAGAAATAACAGCTGCTGATAGATGAACACAAAAAACAGGAACTCAATTTAAAGAGGTGTATAAAACTGTAAAGAATATGTTGTGAGGAGATGAGGATGCAGAAAATAGGATTATTGATAATCTATTGGGACAAGCAAAAATATACAATAATATGTTGCCTGATAATGTAAAAATTTCTGATGAAGAATTTACAAAAGACCAAATTAAAAAATGAAATAAAAAATTGATTTTAATATTACAAACTATTATTTCAGAGTGATGAAGAGATTTGAAACCTCTATTAATGTGTGGACCAGAGGCTGACAAAAAACAATCTGAATTATATGAAACATTAAAAAGTATTCCAGAGAGTAGTAATTCCCCCGAAGTACAGACTGGAACTAAGGAGATTCTCAAAAAAAATGGTATCACACCAGAAACGTCTTTTGACGATTTACAGGGTGTTACCTATGATTCACTTTGTCAAGCAACAGCATGAGCATTATATGTTGCTTATCTTAATGCTGTAGATTGAGCGATAAAAGCCGCAAAATCTTCAGATGCGGGAAACGAAAGTTACATAAAAGGTGCAGGTGTATGAACAGTTATCTCATTTGATGAATGGGTAAAGTGATTATCCCTCAATATATGAGTTCAATGATGAATAAAAGATAAATCAAAATTTGTACCTGGTTTTGGAATTAGTTTAGCATATAGCCCTACATTTAATCTTCCAAAATGATGGTCAGTGACTCCAAATACACATTTGTGATTTGTTATGCTTGGTCCAATCCCTGCATTGGAAGCAGGTGCTTGAGTAGAATTTGCTAAAAAATGGGCAAATGATCATCATGTTTTGCAGAATGTTGGATGATGAATAGGAGTTGATTATGTAATAACATGAGATACTTTAGTATTCTCTGCAAATGTTTGACGATCAAGAGATAAATTAAAATGAATAGAAACCGATAAGGAGAAAATGTGACAAGCATTTAATAAAGAAATCATCACTCCACTTCTAAACAATATTGC
>Ga0310691_10007024_pt1 | contig 11858 bp, 11 predicted proteins | sample 176DNAGHGlowgp2_FD_203887 | JGI IMG/M metagenome (GOLD analysis project Ga0310691, IMG submission 203887) | Sheep rumen microbial communities from Palmerston North, Manawatu-Wanganui, New Zealand - 1766 DNA GHGlow gp2 (v2) (version 2) | ecosystem: Host-associated > Mammals > Digestive system >... | reverse complement strand
CCTTAATAACGGCATAGATAAAAACGATGAAGAAAGTGTTGTTGCTCTTTGTGAAAAGACAGATGTTTCCATCAAATATATAGACGGCGAACAGGCTGTATTTTTAAACGGTGAAAACGTAAACGGCCTTATCAGAACACCCGAAGTGGGAAATGTTGCATCTTCGATATCGGTTTACGGAAAAGTCAGAGAAAAACTCGTAAGCCTTCAGCAGTCACTTGCTGTAAGCGAAAATGTGGTCATGGACGGACGTGACATCGGAAGCGTGGTACTTCCGAACGCGGATCTTAAGATATATCTTGACGCGGATGTGAATGTGCGTGCAAAAAGAAGGTTTGACGAACTTGTACAGAAAGGCGAAGCGCCTTCTTTTGACACGATACTTGAAGAAATGAAGGAAAGAGACTACAGGGATACACACAGGGACAATTCTCCGCTTGTAAGAGTTCCCGATGCGGTCTATGTTGACAGTTCATATATGACGATCGAAGAGGTTAAAGATGCCATTTCCGAGGAATTCAGAAAACTCGGTAAATAACGTTCTGTCCGATCGGGGTGGAAAAATATGAAAGATGTTGTTGTGGCTGAAAATGCCGGCTTTTGTTTTGGAGCATCGCGGGCGGTTCAGATGCTTGATACCGCGATAAAAAACGGTGTTCCGATCTATACGTACGGGCCGATATTAAATAATGACGTGCTTGTCAAAAATTACGAAAAAGAAGGCGTTAAGGTTATTAACGACGCTTCGGAACTAAAAGACCTTCCCAAGGGCATTGTGGTTATAAGGTCTCACGGAGTCGGAAGAAACGTTTACGACGAACTTGTGAAGTCCGGAAATGAGATAGTGGATGCGACCTGTCCTTTTGTAAAGCGGATTCATAAGATCGTAGACGAAAGAAGCGCCGCAGGCGAGCGGATAGTGGTCATTGGTAACCCCGTACATCCCGAAGTCAAGGGCATCGTGGGGTGGAGCAATACCCCTGCGGATGTGCTTGAAAGCGCCGAAGAAGTGCGTTCTTTTACTGCCTATCCCGAAGAAGTGCTTTGTATCGTAGCTCAGACGACGTTCAACCGCAATAAATTTCAAGAATTTCTTGATATTTTTGAGAAAAAAAGTTATAATACGAATGTTATGAATACAATTTGTGATGCTACGCGTATCCGTCAGACAGAAGCTGATGAATTATCGCGTAAATCAGAGGCGATGATAGTCATTGGGGACAGTAAAAGTTCTAACAGTCGTAAGCTCTATGATATATGCAGCGCAAATTGCGAACATACATACTTTATCCAGACTGTCGAGGATATAAGGGGAATGTTACCCGATGTACATGGTCTGATAGGTATAACTGCCGGGGCTTCCACCCCGAGATACATTATTGAGGAGGTTCAAAGCTATGTCAGACAACATGACTTTTGAACAGATGCTCGATGCATCATTTAAGACTATACATACGGGAGAGGTTGTAGAGGGTACAGTTATTGATGTTAAGCCCGGTGAGGCAATATTAAACATCGGTTACAAGTCCGATGGTATTCTCACCAAGAATGAATATACAAACGATCCCGCAGTGGATCTCACCAAGGCCCTTAAGGTCGGTGACACTCTGGAAGTTAAGGTCATTAAAGTCAATGACGGCGAAGGTCAGGTATTGCTTACATATAAGCGCCTTGCACTTGACAGAGGTTCCAAGAGACTCGAAGAAGCATTTGAATCACAGGAGATCTTAAAAGCAAAGGTTTCTCAGGTTCTTGAAGGCGGTGTTTGCGTAGTTGTCGATGAGGTTCGTGTATTTATTCCCGCAAGCCTTGTTTCAGACACATTCGAGAAAGACCTTTCCAAGTATGAAGGTCAGGAGATCGAGTTCGTGATCACCGAATACAATCCCAAGAAGCGCCGCTTCATCGGTAACAGAAAAGTTATCCTTGTTGCACGTAAAGAAGAAGCTCAGAAGAAACTTCTCGAGACCATCAAAGAAGGCGACATTATTGAAGGCGTTATCAAGAATGTTACAGATTTCGGTGTATTCGTAGATCTCGGCGGACTTGACGGACTTCTTCATATCTCAGAGATGAGCTGGGGACACGTTGAGAATCCCAAGAAGAATTACAAGGCGGGCGACAAGCTTAAGGTTCTTGTTAAAGAGATCAATGAGAACAAGATCGCATTAAGCCTTAAGTTCTCGGATACAAATCCTTGGAACAATGCAGAAGAAAAGTATGACGTAGGTAATGTGGTTACCGGTAAGGTAATGAGAATGTCCGATTTCGGTGCTTTTGTAGAGCTCGAGGACGGAATCGATGCATTGCTTCACGTTTCACAGATCTCACGTGAACATATCGAAAAGCCTTCGGATGTATTAAAGGTAGGAGATGAAGTTACGGCAAAGGTTGTTGATTTCAATCTCGACGATCATCGCATAAGCATTTCCATTAAGGCTCTCACAGCTCCCGAACCCAAGGCTGAAGAAACCGCAGAAGCTGAAGATGACGATGATGCGGATGTTAAGAGCGTAGATATCGAAGCTGTTATCGCTGCCGAAGACGCCAAGGCCGAGGAAGAAGTCAAGGAAGTCAAGAAGACTAAGACCAAAAAGGCTAAAGAAGAAGCTCCCGCTGAGGAAGCACCTGCAGAAGAAGCTGCACCTGAAGCTCCCGCAGCCGAAGATGCCGAATAATATTTGGTTAAATATTTTATGGTATAATGAATGGGCAGTCTTTAGAGGCTGCCCATTGCTTTTGCAAAAGAGTGTAAAAGGAGATACTGAAAAATGGCTTACGATTATGAATATTTTAAAAAGGCGATATATGATATGACAAAGATCGATCTTGGCGCCTATAAAGAAAAGCAGATGAAGCGCCGTATCGATACACTTATCGATAAACACAAGATCGTCGGTTATGAAAACTACGTGGCTCTTCTTAAGACCGACAGGGAAAAATTCGAAGAATTTGTAAGTTATCTTACCATAAACGTTTCAGAATTTTACAGAAATCCCGAACAGTGGGATTTCCTTGACCAGCAGGTTATTCCGGAACTTTTAAAGAATTTCGGTAACAACTTAAAGATATGGAGCGCAGCATGTTCGACCGGAGATGAACCTTATTCGCTTGTTATGGCTTTATCGAGACATCTTCCGCTTAATCAGATCAAGATCTTTGCGACCGATATAGATAAGCAGATACTTGCAAAAGCAAAACTCGGCCTGTACAGTGCAAAGTCGGTTGAGAATGTGCCCAAAGACCTCAAAGCCAAATATTTTGATGTTGTGGGCGGATCATATAAGATCAAAGATGAGATCAAGTCAAGAGTTGAGTTTAAGCAGCACAATCTCTTAAAAGACGATTTCCCCAAGGATATGCATCTTATCGTCTGCAGAAACGTGCTTATCTATTTTACCGAAGAAGCCAAAGAGCAGATATTCAGACAGTTCTGCCAGTCGCTTAAGAGTCAGGGAATACTCTTTATAGGAAGTACGGAACAGATCACGAACTACAAAGAGATCGGATTCCAGCGCAAGAACTCGTTCTACTACGACAAACCATAATTGCTAAAAATAATAAATACCGGCTATATATATCCACACTCGCACGCTTGCGCTCATGTCCTCGCGTAACGGCCGGTCGACGCTTTGGTCGACCTACACTAAACTCGTGCTTATGCACTCGTTAAGTGCCGACGCTGCGGAAGGCTCACTTTGGATATATATAGCCGGTATTTTTGTTGCTCTGTTTATTATTGTTTAAACCATATGGTTTAGGACATGTGAGACGTAAGAGCTGAACATCTCACGGTCGGTTTTGCGTTCATCGGTCAGTTCAAAGAAAAGATCCTTGGAATCGTAATCGCGTTTAAAGAACGGCATTACGAGAGCATCCCATTCGGGAAGGAAACGTGAACGTTTGCGCGTATAACATGTTGAGGCCGTTGCCGGAACGCGGTTTGCGTGATCGGCAAATTTGGCTACGGATTTATGAAGTGCAACGTCTTCATCGGGAAGATAATAATATTCTTTGTAATTGGCGTAGAAATATTTGAGTTCTTCCTCGATGAGCGGAACTCTTAGCATACCCTGTCCTGCGGCACCGGCAAAATAGCAGCGTCCCGAAGTTGTGGATACGGGAACCGGAAGAGGAGAAGGCATGTCAAATGTCATCAGAACTTCGGTGCGGTCATTGCCGGTATAATCTTTAAAATGATTGGCGGCAACTTTGGTGACTTTTATCTTGTCGTTGAAAAGATCCGAATATGCCAAAACGGGAAGGATGGCAAGCATTCCTTTTATGTCTTCGAAGTTATGAAGCAATAAAAGCTCTCCGGTTGCGGCATCCCGGGATGATACAAACAGATGATACATTCCGATGAGATCCGAACCCGAATACTTATCTTCACGATCGATCTTTAAAAATTTCTCAATAGTTTTCTGTTTGCAGTTTTCAAGCTTAAGAAAATTTTTGTACGGAGTTATACGTCTGTATATATCTATACCGCCAAACGAATCAAGGTTTTTGTCGATGCCGAGTTCCTGACACTTTGAGATAATAAAAGGAATATCGAAATTATTACCGTTAAAATGGATGAGGAAACGATAGTCTTCGGCAAACTCAAAGAATCTTTCCAGAACCTCGCGTTCTTCGCTGTAATTTTCAGCAAAAAACTGAACGGAATTCCAATTGCCGTCTTTATAATATGCGCAGCCAATCAGATACAGATTCGATGTTCTGGCGGTAAAGCCTGTCGTTTCTATATCCAGGAAAAGACATTCATTGATATTACAAACTTTTTCGAGGGGATATTGCAATCTGATATCGTCGATGACTTTGTTGATGACCTGCATAACTGCTCCATTCCGTATATTTATTTATGTTTTATAAAAGAAATTATATCATTATAAATTCAAATATACAAGCGAACAGATATATGACAGATGTGTCACAATATGTACATATTTTGCGTGTTTAAGCCTTTTTGACACGCATATCATTTTGTGGTAAATTATTAAGGGTGGTTAAAAGTGCGTTCTTTTTGCACAAAGATCATTAAAGACCTAAATTACTGTTAAAGGCGGTAGGGTATGGCAAGTTTAACATTCAGGGGCGGTATTCATCCATTTGACGGGAAAGATATGTCCAAAGATATTCCCATCAAAGACGTTGAACCGGGCCCAATTCTGGTTTATCCGCTTTCTCAGCACATCGGTGCACCGTGTGATCCCATTGTTAAAGTAGGCGACCGTGTTTTATGCGGTCAAAAGATTGCAGACAGCGACGCTTTTGTTTCGGCGCCAATCTATTCGTCTGTCTCCGGAACGGTCAAGGAGATCTCCGAGCACAGAGTTCTGACGGGTAATAACGCAAAATGCATAATCATTGAAAATGACGGGCAGTACGAGGAGGCTCCGCCTTTTTATATCACGCCCGTTGAAAGTATGACCGAGAAAGATATCATCGACCGCGTGCATGAGGCCGGTGTAGTCGGTATGGGTGGCGCGGGATTCCCGACACATGTCAAACTTTCCGTTAAAGAGCCCAATAAGATCGACTATGTGATCATTAACGGCGCGGAATGTGAGCCGTATCTTACGAGTGACTACAGGAAGATGATCGAAGAGCCGGAGAAACTTATCGAAGGTCTTAAGATATATCTGAAACTTTTCCCTTATTCGCTCGGGATCATAGCGATCGAAGACAATAAACCCGATTGTATCAAGGTTTTCAAAGCGCTTACAAGAGATGAACAGAAGATCATCGTTAAGCCTCTTAAGACCAAATATCCTCAAGGGTCCGAACGTCATCTTATCTATGCTTGTACCGGAAGAGAACTGAATTCAAAACTTTTGCCTGCGGATGTGGGATGTGTGGTAAATAACGTCGATTCGGTCCTTGCCGTAAGAAATGCAGTAATAGAGGGTAAACCTTTAATATACAGGATCGTTACGGTAACGGGTAACTGCATCAAAAATCCCCGAAATTTCAGAGTAAGGGTAGGAACGCTCTATTCAAGACTTCTTGACGAGGCGGGCGGTTTCAGAAAAGAGCCCGCAAAGATCATATCGGGCGGTCCCATGATGGGAATATGCATGTTCGATCTTGATGTTCCGGTTACCAAGACGGCATCGGCGCTTTTGTGCCTGTCGCGTGATGACATATCAGCCATGGAGCCGACACCATGTATAAACTGCGGCAGATGTACACAGGTTTGTCCTTCAAGACTGATCCCGGGCGTCCTGTCGGATCATGCGGAGAACTTCAACGAGGAAAGTTTTCTTGAATATAACGGACTTGAATGTGTGGAATGCGGATGCTGCAGTTATGTATGTCCTGCCAAGAAGCCGCTTTGCCAGAACATCAAATCCATGAGAAAAATAATGTTATCCAAAAAGAAAAAGTAGGAGGAAACCTTAAGTGGACGGCATGCTAAATGTTTCATCAAATCCGCATATCAGATCCAAGCAGATGACGAGCTCGATCATGCTCTGCGTCGTTATTTCGCTTCTTCCTGCCTGTGGATACGGTATTTACAGATTCGGTCTCGATGCACTCAAATTATTGGGCGTTTCCGTGATCGGATGTGTGTTCTTTGAATATCTCTTTACGTTTATAACCCGCAAAAAGACTACCATACTTGATTTTTCGGCTGTTGTTACAGGTCTTTTGCTGGGGATGAACCTGCCTCCCAAGGCGCCCGCATGGATCGCTTTGGTGGGTGCGTTTTTTGCGATAATCGTAGTCAAGATGCTTTTTGGGGGCCTTGGACAGAACTTTATGAATCCTGCCCTCGGTGCCAGATGTTTTCTTTTGATATCGTTTACATCAATAATGACGAATTTCGATACCGATACGATGTCGGGAGCAACTCCGCTTGCAAGACTTGAAGCGGGTGAAAGTGTCGATCTTGTGGCATTGCTTACCGGTAACACGCAGGGAACCATCGGGGAAACATCAGCGATCTGTCTGCTTATCGGTGCGATCTTTTTGATCGTATTCGGTATAATCGATCTGATAATCCCGGTAGTTTATATACTGACGTTTGCAATCTGTATCGGCGCATTCGGAGGATACGGATTCAATCTCACCTATATTCTTTCGCATATTTTCTCGGGCGGACTTATTCTTGGATCATTTTTCATGGCTACTGATTATGTGACACGCCCTATCACCAAGACAGGTCAGGCGGTCTATGGCGTGATACTGGGCCTTTTGACTGCTATTTTACGAGTATTCGGTCCGTCGGCGGAAGGCGTTTCTTATGCGATCATTATTTCTAACCTGCTTGTTCCGCTTATAGACAAGGCTACGCGCCCTTCATATTTCGGAAAGGGGGCGACCAAGAATGCTTAAACCGGAATTTAAGGAACTCATCAAAAATACGGCTATCATGCTGGTTATTACCCTTATCGCGGGCGGTATTCTCGGAACTGTCAACGAAATGACAAAAGGTCCCATTGCGATAATGGAAGAGAAAAACAGAAAAGAAGCCAATGCGCGTGTGTTTGTCAACGCGGATTCTTTTTCCGATGACATACTTAATAAAGATCTTATGAACGAATGCCTTGGGGAGGAATTCTCGGGCGTATATATCACCGAAGCGCTTGAAGCGTATGATTCGGAAAAAAATATTCTGGGTTACGTTTTTGAAGTTACCAGTAAGGAAGGATACGGCGGTGATATCGTGTTCAGGATCGGTCTTCAGAACGACGGCACCACCAATGCCATTTATATTACCGAGATCAGTGAGACTGCCGGTCTTGGTATGAAAGCTCCCGAAGTGATCGTTCCGCAGTTTGTCGAAAGAAGCGCCGACAGTTATGAACTTGTTAAATCGGGCGCTGTGCTGGATACACAGATCAATGCGATATCCGGTGCGACTATCACATCAAAAGCGATAGTTAAGGGAGTAAATGCTTCGCTTGCATATTTTAAAGCAATAACAGAGGGAGGTGTTGTAAATGAATAAAAAGAACAACATCTTCGCATCTATGGGCGAAAGGCTGATAAACGGACTGTTTAAGGAAAATCCCACGTTTGTACTGCTGCTGGGTATGTGTCCTACTCTGGCTGTTACAACAAGCGCCAAAAACGGTCTCGGAATGGGACTTACAACACTTGTCGTACTGGCTCTGAGTAACCTTATCATATCGGCGCTCAGAAAAGTGATACCCGATAAGATCAGGATACCTGCATTTATAGTCATCATCGCATCGTTCGTAACTATGGTGGAATTGTTGTTAAAGGCATATATTCCCACATTGTTTGATGCACTCGGTATTTACATTCCGCTTATCGTTGTTAACTGTATAATACTCGGACGTGCGGAAGCTTATGCATATCATAACGGTGTTGTGGAGTCGCTGTTTGACGGAATAGGAATGGGACTCGGATTCTCATTTGCACTTACCCTTATCGGCGGATTCAGAGAACTTCTCGGAACAGGAACGATCTTTGACATTCATGTCATGCCCAACTCGTTTGTGCCCGTAAACATATTTGTAATGGCGCCCGGAGCGTTTTTCGTACTGGCACTGCTTACGGCGATACAGAATTTTATCAAAGATCTAGGAACCCGCAAGGGCAAGGATATGTCCAAGATCCAGTCCGGATGCGGACATGACTGCATGAACTGCAGTATTGAATGCAGCGATAGAAAAGCGCCGGAAGACAAGGCTAAGGCTGAAGCAGCACCAAAAGCGGTGGCTGAAACTGCGGCAGCACCTGAAGAAAAAAACGCGGCTGAGGCAGAAGTAAAGCCTGAGGCTGCGCCGGAGGTGAAGGTTGAGGCGGAAGATGCTGCGACGCCCGAAGCAAAGCCCGAGACCGAGCCTGAAGTGGAGCCTGAAGCGGAGAATGCGAAGACGCCCGAGGCAACACAGGAACCTGAGACAGAGCCTGAGCCCGAGGCAACACAGGAACCTGAGACAGAGCCGGAACCTGAGGCAGAGGCGGGACCTGAGAAAGAGCCTGAGCCGGAGACAGCACCCGAAGATGCACCCGAGCAGGAGACAGCATCCGAAGCTGCACCCGAACCGGAGACGGCGCCCCGGCCCGAACCCACCGTGTCGGAGAAAAATGTTTCTGAAGTGATCGTTGTCGAGGACGAGTCGGGAGATCTTGAATTCTTTGAGATAGAAGATTTAAAAGAGCAGGCACTTAAAAAGAAAAAACAAAAGCCTTTTAAGAAAAAGAGCATGGACAAGGCAAGGCTAATGCTTTCAAAAGCCGAAGAAACCATAAAGGAGGGAGAAGACAATGATTAGAAATCTTATATTTCTTGCATTGGGATCTGCGCTTATAAATAACGTAGTATTAAGCCAGTTCCTCGGACTTTGTCCCTTCCTGGGAGTTTCCAAAAAAATAAAGACTGCCGTAGGCATGGGTACTTCGGTAATATTTGTAATAACCCTAAGTTCGATCGTAACAGGACTGCTTTATAAGTTCTTGCTGGTTAAGTTTGATATTACTTACCTTAAGACCATCATATTCATTCTTGTCATAGCGGCACTTGTTCAGTTCCTTGAGATGTTTCTGAAACGTTTCATTCCGTCGCTTTACAAGTCTTTGGGAGTGTATCTGCCGCTCATTACCACAAACTGTGCGGTACTTGGCGTGGCACTTACCAACGTATCCAAGGAATACGATCTTTTGGAAGGTACAATAAACGGACTTGCAACAGCAGTCGGATTTACGATCTCTATAGTCATACTTGCGGGTATCCGTGAAAAAATGCAGTACAATGACATCCCCAAACCGTTCAGAGGTATGCCGATAGTCCTTCTTTCTGCCGGACTTATGGCTATCGCTTTCTGCGGTTTCTCGGGACTTATATAGGAGGGCTTTGGTATGGATGTGGTATCTGTTTTAAAAGCCCTTGCGATTGTAGGCGCACTCGGTATATTTGTCGGTATCTTTTTAGGTATCGGCGGTATAATCTTTAAAGTTGAAGTCAATGAGCTTGAGGAAAAAGTATTAAAAGCCCTTCCCGGCAACAACTGCGGTGGGTGCGGATTTCCGGGATGTCAGGGACTTGCGGCGGCCATAGCCGCAGGGAAGGCAGAAGTTGACAAATGTCCTGTCGGAGGTGCTCCCGTTGCCAAGAAAATCGGTGAGATAATGGGCGTTGAAGTCGAGGCGGGCGAAAGAAAAGTCGCCTTTGTAGCCTGTCATGCGCATACCGATGAATTTGAGCTTGATTATGAGTATTCGGGTGTTGAAGACTGCAGAATGCTCGGATTTGTGCCTAACGGCGGTCCCAAATCCTGCAATTTCGGATGTCTGGGTTACGGTACCTGTGCTTCGGTATGTCCCTTTGATGCAATAACGGTAGAAGACGGCGTTGCCAAGGTTGACAAGGATAAATGCCGTGCATGCGGTAAGTGTGTCGAAGTATGTCCCAAGCACCTGATCTCACTCATACCTTATTCGGCCAAATACGCGGTAGCATGTTCAAACACCGAAAAAGGTCCTGTAGTCATGAAAGAATGCAGTGTGGGATGTATAGGCTGCAGCCTGTGCGTAAAGAACTGCCCGCACGATGCCGTTAAAGTCGAAAACTTCAATGCGACCATAGATCAGGAAAAATGCCAAAAGTGCGGCGCTTGTAAGGAAAAATGTCCCAAGAAAGTAATAGAAGAGCTTTGATCAAAGCGTCTTTTGAGACCGGATCGCTATTTTGAGATCAGATTTTTATCTTCATCGATAAATATACATTCATAACCTTCATAGTTTTTGATAAATTCAGATCCCTCATCGATCCCCATTATAAAAAGAATGGTTGAGAGGGCGTCGCATGTAGCCGATGAAGGTCCTATAACAGTAACGGATAACAGGTTATTCTTAACGGGATAACCTGTTTTTGTATCCAGGATATGATGATAATCAACTCCGTCGATCGTGAAGCATCTTTCATAGACGCCGCTTGTCACAACGCTTGAATCAGCGGAATTTACGGCAGTTATGGCGGCCCACGAATCGGGTGCGGGGTCTTTTATTCCGACCACGAACGCTTCGCCGGATGGCTTGGATCCAATGGTCAGTACATTTCCGCCGAGATTTATATAGCCGCTTGTGATACCTTTTGATATGCAAAAAGAACGCATCGCGTCGGCGACATATCCTTTGGCGATGGCGCCGGGATCGACGGATGCTTCGGGATCGGACAAAGTAACGGTATTGCCGCTTACAGAAAGATTTCTGTGATCGACATGTTTTAATGCTTCGGCAAGGTTCTCCGGATCAGGAAGGCCGGGATCTTCACTTTTAAAATCCCAAAGAGATGATACGGAGCCGATCGTCGGATCGAATTTTCCGTCGGAAGATGCGGCAAATTCAAGAGCAAGGTTTAAAAGTTCAGCGGTATCGGGATCGACTTCAACGGGATTTCCGAGAGCGTGATTTATCTTATAAATGTCAGATGTTTTTGTGTTTTTGTTAAACAACCCGTCATACCGTGCGGCCAGATCCATGCATTCATCGAGCGTTTTATCGGCGCTTTTGCCATAAAGCGATACTGTAACTATCGTATCGAAATAGAAACCTGTTTTTGAAACGGGCATTTCATTTCGCGTACAGCCTTCAAGCGGAACCGCTAAAACAAGGCACAGGCATAAAAGGGCAGCAAAGAACGGTCTGCCGACACTTCGCCCGGGCTTAATGATCAAATTTACTAAGCGTTTTAATGCAAACATAAAGAGCGTTTACCCTGCCTTGATAATAAAAAAATAAAATGTTACGATATCGATGAATCAATTACATTTAAAACCGACATCACATAATCTTAAATGATTATCGGTGATTTTCGATGTATTTGCAATCCCGTTCACAAAGGCTTTTCAGACATGAAATTTGATGACGACAATTATTAT
>Ga0310691_10007021_pt1 | contig 11861 bp, 2 predicted proteins | sample 176DNAGHGlowgp2_FD_203887 | JGI IMG/M metagenome (GOLD analysis project Ga0310691, IMG submission 203887) | Sheep rumen microbial communities from Palmerston North, Manawatu-Wanganui, New Zealand - 1766 DNA GHGlow gp2 (v2) (version 2) | ecosystem: Host-associated > Mammals > Digestive system >... | reverse complement strand
CGCGTCCGGCACGCGGAGCGTGAAGCCCTGTCCTTCGCTCTTGGGGCATTCGACGACCTGGAGCGCGAACGCGCCGAGCGTGCGCTCCGCGCCGCCCGGCCACCCGAGGTTGAGCGGATCGGCGTTGCACCCCTTCGGGCAGACGCCCTCCTGCAGGATCGAGCCGCAGTCCGGGCAGCGCACGATCGTGTGTCCGCGCGGGCACTCGCCGTCCACCAGCTCGCTGTTGCACGTCGGGCAGTATTCCACCTCTCCGCCCACGCCGCAGCGCGGGCAGACGCCGTCCTTCATGATGGCGGAGCACTTGCTGCAGCGGACGATCGTGTGGCCTTGCGGGCACTCGCCGTCCACGAGCTTCTCGCCGCAGGTGGGGCAGACCTCCTCCTCCGGCGGGACGTAGCCGCCCGCGGACGCGGCCGCGACGGCCGCCGCGCGCGCGGTGCGGTGGTGGAGGATGCGCTCGAACCCGCGCGAGATCGCACGCTGGATCCGGGAGAGGATCAGCCAGACGTCCACGACGGCGAGCACGACGAAGGCGAGGGCGAGCGCCGGGTAGGCGAGAACCGAGTAGTCGAAAGCGGTGTTCATGTGTCGGATCCTCCTTTACGCGGCGGGCGTCTCGCCGCCTTCGGCCTTCGCCTCGGCGCCATCGGCCTCGGCCGTCTTTTCCTCCGGCTCGGCGCCGGGGGCATCCTCGGACTTCCTCGGCTTCGGACTCCGCGGCCCGCGGCCCGTCGCGAGAAGGACCACGAGAAGCACGAGCAGGGCCACGTCGGCCGCGGCCAGGACATGGATGCCGACGCGCGAGGAGATCGGCTCCAGGTAGCGGCGGATGGCCTCCTCCGGGGTTTCGTCGCGATATTCGGCCAGAACCTCGAGATCGCCGGCGATGTCCGTCCCGTCGAACGTCCGGCCGTCGGCATGCCGCCACTCGACGAACGTCCGGCCGGGCTTGACCGGGGGCTTGGGCGCATTGAGAAGCGAGAAGCGCTCGCCCTTCTTCGCGCCCGACTCGCCGATCGGAGCGCCGTCCTCGTCGCGGAACGAGATGCGGAAGTCGGCCTCGCGCACGGCGTAGACGGTCAGGTTGCCCGTGAGGGCCGTGCCGCCGGTCCATTCCTCCGAGCCGTTCGGATCCAGCGACCAGCGGACGTAGTGGAAGCCGTTGGCCGTGTCCGGCGGAAGCGCCGGGGGCACGGGGAACGGGCCGTCCGCGTTGTAGGTCCAGACGATCGGCGCCGGAGGCGTCCCGCCCGGGACGACGAACGTCACGCGGAAGGTGGCGACGGAGCGGTGGGGCGTGATCGTCGTCCGGTTGCGCAGGAGGCCGGAGCGGGCGGTGAGGACGATGTCCGGCTCCGCCGTCGTCGCCCACCCGTCGAAGATCCGGCCGGGGTCGTCCGCCGGCCCCTTCTTGAGCCGTTCGGCGTATTCGGCCAGCTCCGGGTTGTTCACGACCGTGGAGGCCGAGAGCGTGTCGTTCCAGTCGTAGGCGGGGAACTCCAGCGTCTTGAATCCGTCCACGTCGATCCGGAACCCCCACACGGCCTCGAGCCGGAGCGAGGCGTCGACGGGCTTGTCCCAGCCCTCGAACCGCTCTTCCGCGTCGCGGACGCGCCAGTAGAGGAACCCGGGGCCGTCGACGGCCGGCGCTGCCGGGTCGGGGGTGGGCCGGACGAGCTTCTCGAAGCCCTTCTTGAGATGGATCGTCGGGATGCGGGACGGGACGTTGAGGAACTCCACCGAGACGCGCTCGACGGTGCGGTCGACGATGGCGTCGAGGATGGCGTTCGTCGCCGAATTGGGCGGCAGGCCGAACTCGCGCCCGATGCCGGAGATCTTCGTCTCCACGTCGAGGAAGGAATCGGCCACCTTCTTCTGCTGTCGGTCGAGCCCCTCGCGCCGCTCGCGCGCCTCGTCCCGGCCGCGCGCGAAGGAGGAGTCCGCGCGGTCCAGTTCGTCCTTGAGGTCGCGGATCTTGAGCCACTCGTTGTTCACGCAGGCCAGGGAGACGGCCTGGAAGCGGAAGTCGTCCGCCTTCCTGTACCAGTCGGCGAAACGCCGCTTCTCCTCGTCGAACTTCTTCCGGTTGCGCTCCTCCGAGAGGGCGTCGCGCCCCGCCGCGGAGGAGAGCGCGTCGACGTGCAGCCCCTCCCACGCCCTCTTCTGGGCCCCGAATTCGCCGAAGAGCTCCTCGAGCTGCGGGATCAGGTTCTTGAGCGCGGCGTTGTCGTCGCGGGCGATGTAGGCGCTGCAGTTGTTCTGCAGCTCCCGCGCCTTGTCGTTGAGGCGCGTGGCGGCGCGCTCCGCGGCGGCGATGGGCTCGAGGGCGTTCTCCACATTGATCCACTCGCCCTGCGCGGCCTTGGCGGCGTCCGACGCCGCGTTGTAGCTCTCATTGACGTTCCGGACGATGGAGACCATGTTGGACCAGAGCGTCAGGTGCTCGGCCCACGTGTAGTTCCCCTTCTTCGTGCATCCGCACTCGCGAGCGTCGTCGGAGGAGAGCAGCCCGGCGCGGGCCGGCGCGGCGAGGAGCGCTACCGCGGCCGCGACAGCGAAGACCGCCGCGCGGCGGCCCCGGCGCTGTGTTTCGTGTTCGTTCATGTTCGTGCGTTCCCTTCGGTTATTCCTTCGCGTCGGCGTTCCCGGTCGACCCGTGGTAGGGCTGGATCTCCGGCTGGAGCTGGACCTCGGAGGCGAGCGCCTCGAGCTTGGGCAGCAGGGGCGCCTCGTCGACGTAGACCGCCGGCGTCCACTCCGCCAGGTCGCCGCCCGACTCGGAGACGTCCTTCCACGTTTCGGAGAAGTCGACGGACTTGAGGGCGAGCATGTCCATGTTCGCGCCGGGGCGCGCCTCGGACACGTTCATCCGCGTGTGCAGCATCGCCGGATCGCCGAAGATGCCCTGCTTGCTCTTGAGCTCGGGCGTGTTCACGGAGAACGCCAGCGCGCGGTTGAGCAGGCGCTGCTTCTCGGGGCCGATGCCGATGATCTGCCAGCCCGCCTGCTGCGACCCGTAGATCGCGAAGCCCTCGCCCAGGTAGTTCACCAGGATGTCGCCCGGATTGAGCTCGCCGTTCAGGATGAAGTGCAGGAGCGAGCCGTCGATTCCGCTTCCGTCGATGTTGAGGACGGGGTTGCCGCCGTTGATCGTGATGTTCACGGGGGCTGTGATGTCGCCGAACGGGCCGTTCACCGTAAGCGTCATCGTTCCGTTCGCCGTGAGGTTCCCTCCCCCGACCGTGCCCGCCGCGCTGTTGAGCGTGAGGTCCAGGACCCCGCCGGCGTTGATCGTGCCGATCGTGATCTGCTGTCCGGTCGTGTCCGTAAGCGTGATGTTCCCGCCGGTGATCTGGTTGAGGTTGGCGGACTGGACGTTCGGCAGCGTGATCACGTTGCCGCCCGCGGCGATGTTGAGCTGGCCCGCCGCGAGGGCGCCGCCGCCCGTCACCGGGCCGCCGGCGTTGATCGTGACGTTCCCGCCCGTGAGGCCGCCGTTGAGCGTCGTCGCCGCCGTGTTGAGCACAACGGCGTTTCCGCCGGCGTTCAGCGCGCCGTTCACGGTGAACGCGCCGGTGGTGGCCAGCACGGGGCCCGAGTTGAGGTTGCCGTCGACCGTCGCGCCGCCGGGGGCGTTGAAGCCGCCCTGCTGGCCGATCGAGCCGACCTGACCGCCGGCGGTGGTGAACAGGCCGTTCACGGTTCCGTTCACGTCGCCGCCCACGGCGAGGTTCCCGACGTTCGCCGGGCCGGTCACCGTGTCGAAGGTGAGGTTTCCGCCCGCGGCCGTGTTGCCCGCCTGCAGCGAGGCGGCCTGGATCTGGGCAGCCCCGCCCGCGGCGATGTTCGCGTTCACCGCGCCGGCGTTGTTCACGTCGAGCAGATCGCCGGAGGCCAGCGCGCCCGCCGTCACCGCCGCGCCGTTGGCGTTCACCACGGTGTCGCCGCCCTGGCCGAGGTTGCCGGCGACGTTGATCGCGCCGCCGTTCTCCGTCGTGACGGTGGTCCCCGCCGCGCCGGTGATGGCGCTGGAGGCGATGTTCCCGGCGGTCGTCGCCTCGACCGTCCCCGCCGTCGAGGCAAGGCCGTTCGCGGCGACGGTCCGGTCTCCCGCGGAGACCGAGGCGTTTCCGAAGACGAGATCGTGGTCCGAGGTCACGGTGAGATTGCCCGCCGACCGGATGCCGACGGTCTGCGCGCCCGTGGGAATCGTCTCGTCCGTGAGCGTCATCTCCGCGCCGCCCGTCTGGACGATCGCGAGCTGGTTCACGCCCTGGGCCACCGTTCCGTTGTTCGCGACCGTCGCGCCCTGGAGACCGACGTTCGCGGCCTGGATGTTGCCATTGACCGTCGCCGCGCCGCCGTCCGAGACGACGACCGCGTTGCCGCCGGCCGTGAGGTTTCCGCCGACGGTCGCTCCCGCGCCGCCGATCACGGCCGCGTTGCCGGCCGTGGCCGTCACGGCCGCGACCTGCGCCTCCCCGGTTCCGGCGTCGATCGTGGCGTTGCGTCCCGCCTCGACCGCGCCAGCCGTCGTGTTCGCGCCAGCGGTCGCGTCGATCGCGGCGTCGCGCCCTGCCGTGACGGCACCGCCCAGCTGCGCGGCACCGCCCGTGGCGGTGACGGCGACATCGGAGTTTGCTCCATTCGCCTTCACCGCGCCGGAAGTCGTCACGGACGCGCCCGTCAGGGTCGCCGCACCATTCGCGTCGATGGGACTATCGACGGTGAGCACACCGTCGCCTTGCAGGGTGACGGCACCGGTCCTGCCGCCATCGGCCTTGCCGGTGACCTTGACGGTGAATCCGTCTGCGTTCGCATCGTGGTCGCGAACGTTCACGTCGCCCTTCGCCGTCACGTCAAGCGCAGAAAAGTCGTTGCCCGCCTGCGCAAGCACGACGGAACCGTTCTCCGCCTTCGCTGTCGCGTCGCCCATCGCCGCGACGGCTCCGCCCGTCTGGTTGATGTTGCCGTCGGTCGCGGTGAATTCAAGGGTTCCGCCTTCCCCGCGCGTCGCGACAAGACCGCCCGTCTGGCTGATTCCCTTGGCCGCGACGATCGTGACCGAACCGGGCGCCTCCGCCTCCGGGGCGTCGTCTCCGGAGGAGACCGTTCCGGAAAGGACGACGTCCTTGGCGGAATCGATTTCCACGGTTCCGAGGGCGTTCGCCGTGCCGGAAACCGTCACGTCCTTGGCGGCGTCGCCGGTTCCGGTCGTCGAGAGCTTGATTCCTCCGCCGGCGGAAATGGACAGCTCCTGTTCGTCGACAAACGTCGTCATGGAGTCCCGGACGGTCCCGGAGACCGTCAACGCGTCACCCGATTTGATTTCCACCGCGCCGCCTGCCGCCTGGACGGTGCCGGCGACCGCGATCGCACCGCCTTCCGTCGCGAGCGTGACGGCCCCGTTCGCCGCCTGGACCGTTCCGCCGCTCTGGACGTCGATCGCGCCCGCGCCGGTCGTGGCGAGGGATACGGCGCCGTTCAGCGACTGGACCGTGGCACCCTGCTTCACGGTGAAGCTCTTGCCGGCGGCCATCGTGATCGTGGGGGCGTTCGCGGATGTGATGACGCCTTCGACCGTCACGTCGCCGATCGCGCTTGCATCGAGAGTGACGCTTTTTCCTTCTGCCGCCGCAACCAGACCCTTCGGCTGGACGCTTGCGATGTCGGAACCGACCTTGATTTCGACCGGATTGTCATTGGCGTCTACCACGTTCTCCGCGGAAACGGACGCGCCACCGACCGACGTGGACATGTCGACGATGGTCAATCCGTGGACATTGCCGTCCGTCTCGCCGTCGCGCTTGACCGCCGTGATGTTCACGTTTCCGCCCGTACTTTCGACGGCGAGCTTGCTGCCGGCGAACTTGAATCCGATGTCGCCGTCCGTCTTGTAGCCGAACGAAGCCAGTTCGACCGTCGTTTCTTCGTTCGGAACTTCGGCGAGGGAGCCGGAAACGATGGTCACGCTGTCCGTCGGCTTGTTCGCGTTCGAGAGCTTGACGTCGACCTTGCCACCGGCGGCGGCGAAGAGGTCCGCCTTCTTGGCGTCGTCCTCCGCGTCGGACTTGTTCATCGCGACGCCCGTTTCCACGACGGCGTCCCCCGAAGCGTCGAGCACGACCGTCGGAGCCGTGATTGTCGTCCCGGACTTGACCGTGGCATTGCCGTCGGTCGCCTGAATGCCGATGCCCTTGCCGGCCGTCGCGGCCTTGATGGTCGTCCCCGCCGTTTCGACGCTCTTGCCCTGGATAACGACGTTCTTGGAAGCGGAAATCTCCGTTGCGCCGGTAGTGACCTTGCCAGTTGCCGACTTGACGAGGATGTCGCCGTCCGTTGCCGTAAATTTGCCGGCGCCGGTCGTCAGGTTGCCTGTGCCTAGGATCGTGACGTTCTTTCCGGAAATCTCCTTCCCGTTCTGCGTCAGCGCCGCCGTCGTGATGCCGACGTTGCCGTCTGCGTAGATGTTGCCTTTCGATTCAGCGCCGCCTCCGCTGTTCGCCAACGTCACGGCGTTGTTCGCGATGACGACGTTTCCGGCGGCATTGACTCCTTGAATCGTGATTGCTCCGGTTCCGTTCACGAGGTTCACAGAACCCACAGTCCGAACATCGCTTCCCGCATCCCTGCGGCCAAGTTCGAGAGTAACGGCGCCCTGCGCCGACGTGTCGGACACTTTGCCGGTCGCTGACAGGACGCGGACCTTGCCGCCGGACGAAACGCCGTCCAGGGTCACGTCCTTCGCGCCCGTGACAGCTATGTCGGCCGACGTGGAAAGATTCTTCAACGTCAAATCGTGTTCGCCGTTGTTGATTCCGACGGATCCGGCGGTTCCCGTAATCGTGGCGATTTGGTTGCCTTCCCCGTAAAAATCGTAGACCTTGTCTTTCGCCGAGTTATCAAGCGTAAGCGTGTTCGCTTCGACTTTTCCTTTGTTCTGGTTCTGGGTGAAGGCCTGCTTGACCGTCACGCCCGTCGAGGTTGTGCCGATGGTCGCGTTGGCGTTGTTCTGCGTCACGTCGCCTTCGAGGACCAAAGTCCCGCTCGCTGTATTCGCCTGGAGCCTGGCCGCGCCAGAACCAGTCTGGGAGACCGTGCCGTAGACGTGGTCCGTTTTGATCAGACCGGTTCCGGATTGGGCGACGGTCTTCGCGTTTCCATCGGCACCAATGGCCGTCGTGGCCGTGATGGTGCCGCCGCCAGTCTGCTCGACATTCGCGGCAATGGTCGCGGCGGATGCCGTCGTGGCGGCAACTCCGCCCTGCGTGAACGTGCCGGCGGTCAGGGTCTCGCCCACCGTGATTGTTCCGGCCGACTGCGTGATTTTCCCGGTGCCTGCCGTCAGGTTCTTGGCGCTAACGGTACCGGAAAGCGTGTTGTCTCCGGTCAGCGTTAGCGTGCCGCCGGAAACGTCGATTTCGCCGGACTGGGCGGCCAAGGACTGCGTCAGTTCGAGGCCGCCGCCATTGTAGCCGGCGATCTTGCCGCGGTTCTGCGTAACGGAGCCGTCCAGCTTGGACGCGCTGATCGTTCCGGCGTCGGCGGTCTGCGTAATCGTCGATGCGACGATGCCGTCCGCGCCGGAAACCGTGATCGTCCCCGCGCCGTCCTGCGTGAACGTGTGCGTTCCGGCGGCGATTTTGCCGGCGGTGACGTTGCCGGCGGCGGTGGAATTCGCGCCAAGGGTCAGCGTGCCGGTTCCGAGCGCGATTTCGCCGACATTCTGGTCGAGGACGCCGGTGATCTCCACGTCGCCATTCGCGGCCGCGCCGGAGATCGTGCCGCCGTTCTGCGTGACGTCGCCGGCTAGTTTGGATGCCTCAATCGTGCCGGCGTCGGCGGTCTGTGTAATCGTCGACGCGACGATGCCGTCCGAGCCGGACACCGTGATCGTCCCGGCGCCGTTCTGCGTGAACGTGTGCGTTCCGGCGTCGATTTTGGCCGCCGTGACGTTGCCGGCCGCCGAAGCGTTCGCCTGAAGTTCCAATGTGCCGCTAGCCGACAGTCCGCTGACCGTCAGCGAAGCGCCATTCAGAGTGATGTTCCCGGCCTCCCCGGAGACCGTGCCGAGCGTGTTGTCCGCCTGATTGAGGGAGACGTTCTGCGTCCCGGCGTTAAGCGAAGTTCCTGTCGCCGTGATGGTTCCCCCTGTTTGAGAGGACTCGCCGCCATCGCCGATTGTCAGAGTGCCGTTCGCCGCGATGGTGCCACCAGTCTGTTCCAGCGAACCAACGGAAAGACCGGAGCCGGAGACGCCGTTGAGCGTGCCGGACACGGTCGCCTTGCCGCCGACAGACGCCGCGTTGAGCGTTCCGCCAACCGTTGCATCGCCCGTGACGGAACCCGTCGCCGTGCCGGCGGTCTGCGCGAGCGCGCCCGCGATTTTCGTGGCGGCATCGATGGTTCCGCTTTTCTGCGTGAGCTTGGCGGTATCGATTTGCGTGAAGGACGTGAGATTGCCGTCATCGTCATAGACCGTCGAGCCGGCGTTGATGACATTGATCGTGCCGCCGCTCGCGATCACCGAGCCATCCGTGTCGCCCCCACCCTCGACGCCGACATTTGATCCGTTCTCGAAATTGATGGTTCCGGCCTTGAGGACGCCGCTGCCGACGTCGCCCGCGAAGGTGATCGTCCCACCTTCGGCTGCAATCGAAAACGTGGAGCCAGCTACCATGCCTTTTGTCGCGACCACCGTCGCGCCGGAAGCTCCATCGACACTCTGGCCGATGGCCACGGTGTAGCTAGAGCCGGTTTTATTGCCCAGGTCCACGTTTCCCTTGACAACATCGCTCCCAACACCGTAGCTCTTCCCCCACGAGAACCCATCCATGGCGGCGGCAAGAAATCCGCTCACGTTGTCGATGTGCGCACCCGTGCTGACGGAGATGCCCTTCGGATTCAGGATCCAAAAGGAGGCGCCATGGGCGTCGAGCGTACCGGCAATGCTTGAGCCGTTTCCCGACGTGTCGCGGTGGACGGTGTTGCCGGCCGTGATATCGACCTTTTCGTCGCCAGCGATGTTGAACCCCTCGTCCCATGTGAACGACGACCCGGACGAGATGGTCATCGTCTTCTCGTCCGCGCTCAGGCTGACGCCCGCCGGAAGAGGGCCGCTCATTCGGGGACGAGCCCACGCCGACTGCGGCAGGGCGAACGCGACGAGTGTCGCGGCGAGGGCCATGGCGCGGCGGAAGCCGCGGCGGAGCTTCTCGCGCTTCTCCTCGTCGGAGTAGATGCCGCGGATGCGCAGCAGGTCGTAGAACGCGAGGAAAGGGGTGGATTGGTCGATCTGGTTTTTCATGGCTGGTTCAAAGGTTCGAAGGTTCAAAGGTTCGAAGGTTCGCAAGTTCGGGGGATTGCGCTAGAACGGGAACTGGAGCGAGGCGTGGATGACGCCGGCGGAGGACTTGGCGTCGTCGCCGATGTCGTTCTGCTGCCAGACGGGATAGGCCCAGTCGAGGCGGGCGACGGGGTTCAGGCCGCGGCCGAGGAGGCGCCAGTCCTCGAGCGAGTAGCGCAGGCCGAGGCCGGCGCCGAGAAGCATGTTGTCGTCGTCGCCGGAGGGGGAGGCGTCCTGGAGGTTGTACCAGCCCAGGTCGAGGAAGACGACGACCTGCAGCTGCTCGTCGGACTTCCAGGGGTTCTGCTTCCGCGGCTCGAACCAGGCGGGGTTGAGCAGGATCGGCGAACGCAGCTCGAGGGAGGCGCTGAAGCCCTGGTCGCCCATGAACTCGCGCTCCACGTAGCCGCGGACGGTGCCGTGGCCGCCGAGGCCGAACTGCTCGGCGCCGATGACGGGGTCGAGCGCATACTGGCCGTCGAAGCGGAGGAAGGCCATGCGGAACCACCAGTCGTCAGGGAGGAGCTGGAGTCGCGCGAACTGCGCGCGGAGGATCATGTAGCGGTCCTCGTCGATCGCCGGGCGGAACGCGGCGAGCTCGTCCGCGGCGGAGCCGCCGAGGTTGTAGGTCAGCTCGGCCGTGAAGTAGTTGCGGCCGCGCCAGGAATCGAGGTCCTTGTCGGCATACAGGAGCGCGAGGGAGAGAGGAATGAGCGTGTAGGGATCGCCGTTCGGCCCAAGGTCGATCCGCTCGCCCGCGATGCGGACGGAGTTCTCGACCTGGCGCCAGGTGAAGCCGGCGGAGACGTCCCACGTTCCGCGGCCGGAGTCGTAGACGCGGGTGGAGAGCTGCATTCCGCCGTAGAAGCCGGTGCCGAGAACGTCGAGATCCGGGATGACGTCGCCCTGGTCGACGTCGGTGTAGCCGCCGTGGAAGGTCCAGGAGAGCGAATCGGCCAGATCTCCGCCGCGCCAGAAGCGGGCGTCCTCGTTGCGCGGGACGAAGTAGCTCGCCGCGCCGCCGTAGAGGGAGCCGCCGAGCGAGACGTTGCCCTGGAGCGCGAGCGAATCCTCGTCGGAGAAGAGGCCGAGACGGCGCTGGAGGAGGAGGCGAGCCATCCAGGTGTCGGCCTCGCCGGCGGGCTTGTCCGCGTCGCCCATGCTGTTGAAGTTGTCGATCGAAAGGACGCCGTGGATCGGGGCCGGGCGGCGGTTCTCCTCGACGTCGATCGTCGCGCAGATCGCTCGGGTGATGTGGTTCGATCCGGACATCAAGTCCTCTTTGCCCCAACCGAGGTTGTTCCTGTCCGTCCCGTCGTAGCCGTAATCGTAGTCCGCCGAAGGCTCGAACCGCACGTCCGTCCGCCTGATGTCGGGGTTCGCGTTGAGTTCGTTGAACTTCTTGCGGAACGCGATGAAGTTGAACGTTTCGCCTTCGAGCGTGTTGGTGGGCGCGTCCTTCGAGGCGAACTTCGAGCGGATGTCGGAGGCGGAATACATCCGGCCGTTGTCGATGAAATCGCCCGCTTCGTCTTTGCCCGGAACGAACCAGCCGCTGTCGGGGTCGAACGCCCCGAACTGGACTTTGGCGGGGCCGAAGCGGCCCTTGTCGACCCAGATGGAGGGCGCGTCGCCCTCGTTCGAGGGGTCGGCGCCGAAGAAGTAGAAGCCGGAGTAGACGGCGCGGCGCTTGACGGCGAGGGCTGCGGCCGCGGCGCACTCGGCGGCCTGCTCGTCGGAGAGGTCGACGCGCAGCGGGTCGCCTTCGCCGCGCTTGGCCTCGCCCGCCTCCGCGAGGCGGTCCGCCTGCCACGAGAACTCGTCCAGCAGGACGTCGAGGAGGTTCTCCTCGCGATCCGCGAACGCGGGGACGACGGACGTGCGGGCGAGCCAGCGGCGGTCGCCCTTCACGCGGTAGCCGTGCAGGTCGCGGCGGGCGGCCTCGGTCTCGTGGCGGGCGTCGGCGTCCGCGTCGGAGAGCGAATCGTCCGTCCGGAACGCGGCCTCGGAGAAGAAGGCGTTGTAGCGGTCCTCGAGTTCAGCGCGCTTCTCGCGGAAGGGCGCCCAGGCCTCGCGGGCCTTGCGGAAGTCCGCGAGGAGGGACTTGCCGCGGGGATCGCCCGACCAGGCCTCGACGCGGTTGGTCTCCGACGCGTAGCCGTCGAGCGCGGCGCGGGCGCGCGCGTAGGCGTCGCGCGCGTTGCGATACCCGGAGCTCCTCATGAACGCGCGGTAGGCGTTCTGGATTTCGCGGGCGCCCATGCGGTCCACGTCGATGCCGGCCTCCTCCTCGGGAGCGCGGCGGTTCACGGCGTCGTCCACCTGGCGGTCGAAGGCCTTGCGGAGGATCGCGACGGATTCCGCCGCGCGGTCGCCGGCGGCGGCGGCGGCCTTGCGGTTGGCCGCGTCGAGGGCCGCGGCCTCCCTGCGGGCGGCCTCGGCCGCCTTGGCGCGTCCCTTCGCCGCGGGAACGGCATCCTCGGACTCCTTGGCCTTGCGCTCGAGGGAGGCG